>Ga0214544_1000062_pt1 | contig 130535 bp, 58 predicted proteins | sample CNSS3metaG_FD_160074 | JGI IMG/M metagenome (GOLD analysis project Ga0214544, IMG submission 160074) | Root nodule microbial communities from cowpea collected in UCLA plant growth center, Los Angeles, California, USA - CNSS3 | ecosystem: Host-associated > Plants > Roots > Nodule | place: USA...
TATATAAAAAAAAAAATATATATATATATATATATATATATATATATATATATATATATATATATATATATATATATATATCAACATCTGGAAGTCCACAACCTTTACCGCATGTCGACATCCATCTGAAAACAATTTTAGATGATGATTTTGAAATTTGAAATGTGTTTCAGAGTGCGGAAGAAATTTTGGAAGTGCAAGAAGGAATCCCCGGCTTGTTTCATAAATTAGCCAATCTATTAACGGGAGTTGGGTTTTCTTATTTTAATAGAAAAAAAAAGGCATTTTCAATTAAAATATGTTCACTTAGTTGAGGATGAGTAAAGTAAATTCTCTTTAAAGAATGTTGATTCACCTGAATAAGCAAGTTTGCTACCTCCCTTAAGAGTAAGAAAGAATGAACTTTCTAAAAAGCTTGAACAAGTGTAGATTAGACCTTTACCCTTGAACTAAACGCAAAGGATGTAGCCATCACAAAAGATGAAATAGCAAGATTCAAACTGTATCCATGGCAGATCATCTGACATAGGATTCACCCTGTTGGAGTGGAAGCACCACGACCACCAAAGATATCACCATTGATGGTTCCAGGTTCCTCAGGATCAGAAAATGGTATGGTGCTGGTGCAGTACCATCATCCATTACTATATGATTGCTTGCAATAATCAACATCACCAAAAAGAGGTTACATTTGCACAAGCTTTCTTGTCTTCCAGATCGTTATATAGGGAAGAATCCCTTAAAACTTCCCGTTATTCAATTGCCAGCCTGAGGATAAGTGATCTAAGAGGAGGAATTCAATTAGACCTGGCTGGCAATTGAATTAAACATGAAAATTCCATTTGGCTAGTTACGTTGGCACCGCTAAAGCTCTAAAGAAAAAATGATACGATGATTGAAACACCAAATACAAAAGATTGTAGCCTGTATCATTTAACTCTTCTACATACATTCTCTGATTCTCATTCCAATCATTCTCATAGATGCCAGACTAGGAAAATGTACAAAATTTTTCGGTTACACAAAATTTAAAGAAATATGGTAGAAAATTAAACCTCAAATAATATCTATGAAGGCAAAATATTGTGATCCCAGTTATGATTAAATGTGACTCTCAAGTAATGTTGATGAGTAATGTTGATGGCTTTTAAAAATAGTCACATCATTCCTTGGAAATTTCGATATAGATGGTTAAATTGCTTGGAGAAAGGAAGGAGCATGTTTATACACATTTCAAGACCTTTAGAGAGGGTAATCAATGTTGGATAGGCTTGCTGATTATGGTACTAGATGTCAGGATTTTCATTGGTACCATAACATCCCTGATCTCTTAATGATGTATTTTTCAGGGAAAGATACATAGTGATGCAATAACACTTCTGTTTCTTTAAAAAAATATAGACATGCCAAGAATTTAATTGAAAATAGATTTTAGTACCAGGTTTAGTGGTGCCTGAATGAATGCCTCAAGACTTGTTTTCAGGAATGTATGCTACTAATCACCAGTTAAGGCCCTTGGTCTATGTTCAATAGTAGAAAGGGACATCCCTGTCTGTGAAACTGCTCTGACAAATGCCATATTTGCAGTAAAAGTAGGGGCATGCCAATGGTCACCAGTGCCAAAGACAATTTTGTTTTTAAATGCCAGCTTCCTTGTTGTTGGGAGGCCCATCATGCGCTCTGAGGGAGTATCAGGAACAACCCTGAGATGATACTCTAGCTTGTCAGTGCAAATTATCGCAGATGGTATTTGAGGCAGTGGTAATGCGACAAAATAGTATCAACAACATTTGATTCAGGTATGAACTGATTACGTAAAAGAAATCATCAATGCAACTATATAAGTATAGCAGAACACCCTCCAATTGATTTCCTAACACTGATTACTTGGCATAGTAACAAACAAGTAATGTCAAAATAATTTTATGCTGCAAATTTTCTTTCTGTTTTTCAGGTAAACTTAGACTAAACTCACCTGAGATAATCTATCAACCTGGCAGCTCTCAGTTTCTCATTGGGTCCTCCACACATTGATACCAACTCCTTAAATTCCACAAGAACACTCTCACAAATTAGGCCATGCTTTCCATCTAGGATTCTACCAAATTCCAAATGGATTGGGTTTTGAAGTTCAGACATTATCTAACCAAAAAAAATTAAATAAATGAGGAAAACTTTAATAAGTTCAATTGAAGCTGAAGAATGATTTACAATACAAAGACTACATAAAATAATGGTTGTTGTTGTAATCTCAATAAGTTTACTTACTTGACCAATCACAAAATCGAAGTTTCCCTTAAACCGCTGCCTCATTTCACTCTCAGGAGTGGCAAGAAGTTTCTTTGTTCCACCATTACTAATCCCTGAAACAAGAGCTATCAAAGCTGTTGTATCAAAATTTACTAGGTCAGTCTCACCTAAGAGATTCCCAGGCTTCGCGGATTCAAAATTTTTAATCTCCATTGAAATTGGTTTCATTCCCTTAAGAATGGAACAGAACGTATCACCCAAGTTTGTTCCAACATTCTCTTCCGTAGGCTGTGCTTGAGTTTTGGCTTCATCTACCAAAAGCTCAAGATGAGAGTAGTCCCCAATTCTGGCATTTTCTTCCAATTTTTGTTGTTGAGTTTCGGCTTTTCCTACTGAAAGATCTATTTGGGAAGAGTCCACAGCCGATCCTTGAATAATACACCCAGAATTTGGAACAACATCCTTGCCAACAGCAAGGTTGATTTCAAGGACACATGAATTTCTATATGATCTTGCAATGACATTTATCCAGTCACCTTCAGTTTCTTCCAACACGTCAGAACTGAAAACTGAGAAATCCAACTCGATTTCAGATGCTCCAAGTTCATCTCGAAGTTTGTTGTAAATGTGGGTTGCAAGCCCATTGGCAAAGAAAAGAATGACTGATGAAGGTCTTAATGTTAAGTTAGACTGCGCAGCAGCAAGTACTTCTTGAATGCGTACCTTTAAACCCTTACTTTTACGGCATCTATCCCAAGAAATATACTCTGGATTTCTATCAGATACTATAATCCAGACAGGCTTTCTATTTAGGGTACAAACCACATCAACATGAATGTGTTTAAGAGAAGAACCACGTCTTTCTTCATTGCTAACAGAAGGTGAGAGTGGGATTGACTTGCAAACTCGAGAAACTCCAGTTATGAAAGACTGCTGGAGAATATGGACAACTGTTTCAAGGTGCCCAATGTTCACACTGGTATACCGTATATATTCATCACATACACAGAAATTCTCATAAATTGTGAAATAATATAGAAACTATTAACCAAGAGTACTCATTTAAAGATGAAACTATGACAAAGACAAACAACAACGATTTACAGGTTTGCTATTCTCTATTTAGAGTATAAAATTAAGAACTATTATTATTAAATAAAATAAAAGCATTTGATCATAGTAAAGTCTCAAAAATCCTGTCCAGTCATAGGCAATGTAAAAGGTTCCGCTGGTAAATGTTTATGATAAATGCCAGCAACACACTTCTTGATGCACTCCTTCCAAAACACTATTATTAGGTGCATTTCATGTAAGTTCCACAAAAAACTTGAATCAAATCTCTTTTCTGTAGGGCTCATTTAAATTCAACATCTTAAAATATTGCGCCAGTAAGCATTTCTCAATGCTTCAGTAGAAATTATAGGATGACTCAAACTTTGTTTAATGATCCAAAATTCCAAATCCACGAAGTTGGTCACAGTTAGTCATATCTAACAACTCCAAAGAGTAACACATAACAGGAATACCCACCAATATAGAATCAAATACAAAAAAGTTATGATATTGAAGAAGAGAAACCTGAGGGGCCCATAAGAAGATGAGGGGCGAGAGAGGAAAGCGAGCTCGGCACGTGCCAATTTGAGGAGGGTTCGTTTACACGAGTGAGTGATGTTGGTGGAACAAGGTAACTTGTCAATGGCATCAATGACGCACTTGCATCTCTGCTTCGCCACTTCGACTTGTGAAACCCTTTGCTCCTCCTCCATTCTGTTATTGCGCTGTTTTTCTTCCAAGGAATCGACTTTGTTCTTTAATCGCAAACCCTTTTCCTCCAATTTCCCATTTCTTGTTCCGTGTTGACGATTCTTCGCGACTGGAGAGGGGAACCCTTTTAAAACCCTAGTACCAATTTCACGGTTACCGCTACCATTTTCTTGTGTTGTCAACTTCTTCCATAAGTGATGAATTTTTCCCCCTTACGCATGCCACTTATTCTTAATTATAATTTTTAATGTAACCTTTGCACATAATTACAAGTATTTTTAATGTATTTAATAAACTCGACTAAATAAATATTTTTTTATATATGTCTAGGTAATTATATGCATTAAATATTTTTATGTTTTTAATAATTCAAAGTAATATAAAACTATGAAAATAATATCTAACTTTAAATACTTCTGTAATTAGTTTATAGCAACTTCATAGTTGTTTTGTCAATTGTCATGGCACAAATGGAACTATCTTCTTCTCTTCGTAACTAACTACACGCACATTCATGATGTCTTTCTTAGTTTTCGTGGCGTAGATACAACTCTTAGTATATATGATTATTAGTGTTGTAACTTAGACATTGTTTTGGGTAAACCTATATATTACACTTAACTCTTGTAACTATTAATTTAGACTTTATTTTGCAGAAATCAAAGGTTTTGAGTCAGTTGATCTTCACAGGTTGTCAGAATATAAGGGAAATAGAAGAGGAAATCAAGGCCATTGAAACTAACATCTCTGCTTCTGAAATAGAAAAGAGCATGATCCATCAGAGCAAATAGAAAAGAGCATGACCTATGAGAGAGAGAGAAATCATTGAGGAAGGAAAAAGACGCTTAAAACTAAGAGATGAATTGTTGGAAAAACAAACAAGAATGAAAGGTGGTCAGAAATCAGGGGAAAAAAATGTAAGAACTGCTTCAGAGTGATATGTGCTGTAATTCAAATAAACTTTTTCAGACTCCAGAACCTAGATATTACCTATGGAAAAGTTGGATTACAAGCATCAACTTATTTGTTCTGTTCTTTGGTCATTCAAAGAATTCTATATAAGATCCCAAGGCTTATACAATTGAATAATTGGCATGTTTGGAAAATTTCTTTATTGTTACAATTCCAAGCGTGATTTGGTCTTAGATCGAGGAAAAATGAGTTTAAAGAACAGTATATAAGAAAAAAAAATTACATATCCATTATCTTAAAGTTTTTAATTTTTCTTGTAGGTTGCTGGTTATTTTAGTTTTTCTTTCTTTCTTTGGATGGAGCCCTTTTCAAACTTTGAAACAAGATTAGATCCTAATATATGAATTGTTATTTGGATAGACTCTATATAATGATGTCCTTTTCAAACAATCTTTCTTCTTAAAAGGACTTCTTAAAGATCGAATGGCTTCTTCATATGCTAATGATGATTCTGTTGTATTTTGGATGTATCCGTGTAGTCCTTCATGTTTTTTCAATATAAAAGTTTATGTATTAAAAATTTAAGTGTGAGTCTAAATCTCATATTAGTTAAAAATGAAAAAGTAGAGCATTATATAAAAACAAAAATCCATAAACTCATTGTCTTAAGGTTTTGGGTTGAGAGTGGTGTCAATGCCTTATGTGGTTGAACTTAGGTCTCTCATTGGTGTTATATCTCTCTAGTGAAACCCCCTCCTTAAAAGAGAAAAAAATCTAACAAGTAATATCAGAGCCAATGGTTAAAATCTAAAAATGAGTGTAAAGGTGTATTTTTTAAAACCTTTCTTTAAGCTTGTGATTTTGATTTCAAAAATAAATGTGCAACTGTAGAAGTTACGTAAAATTGAGGTAAGTGGTCACTGTTTTGATTTTGGCGTTTGGTGACATCAATGGCATTTTGCCACATCGATGACATCTTACGTGACTCCATTGTTTAAGATAGAAGCAATGGAAACATGAACCTAACACGTCCCTAAGGGCAGAAAATGATTCAATTTTCTTGCACTAAATATCCATGATACTGTGGCAAAAGAAAATTGAGGATATTTTAATGAAATAATTCTCTCTCCAATGCAAAAGTCAATTTTACACACGACTCCTTTACAATGAAATGAAATAGCAATGTTATTATTATTCAGGTATAGGCAAAGAGACACTTGCTTTTCCCTCAGAGGACAATTTACATTGCACCTCTAGTTGTAGGGCATCTTTCAAATATTATGGACGAAAGGAGGAAATTAATATATAAAATGAAAAAGGGAATGCAGAAGTTAGAAGAAGAAAAAAAACTCAAATAAACTAATCTGTTTTTTTCTATTAACAAGAATTGGAAAAACACCCTTTGGCTGGTGACATTTTTCAAGTAGACCAACATTTCTGAGGTATGCAAATTCATTGTATCTTGTCACTTGTCACCCTTTGAGATGGTTAGGATCGGTTTGTCCCACTTTAATGTTCTCTGTTCTCCATGATGAGTCCACTTGAGGAAGTTGATATTCATCTGGTTTCAAGGCCAAGGAAAAATCAGGCAACGTTGGTGCTGTCTCCATGATCCTATAGCACAAAATATGGTTTTATTAGCCAAAAATAATTAATCAGTTACAGTTAAGTAACATGTTTATACATGCACTTTGAAAAGTTTACCTTTCATGAGAGTACAGATCTCGGTTTATCCGAACCTTGCTTGAAGTATCCTTTGGAATTTTCTCAGAGAGATACTTCATGGTCCCCCAAGGGGGTGGATTTCTGCAACCAAGACTCCCAGTTAGATAATACACAGCAAATGACCATCAACAGTGTTGTTATAATTCTCCAAGAGAAATAGAAAAGGACAATGATGAGTATGCCAAAGCCATGGTCATGATAACTCTCAATGAACTGAGATGAACACACAAGACATTGCAGGTAAATGCTCTTAAAAAAATAATAAAGGTAGTGCATAGAATCGAAAGTATTTTAAAATAAAAATTTAACTAATCACTCACTTCTCTTAAAGGAAAAGTTTAAAAGGGAGAAAGTGGAAGTACAAAAAGAAATGAAGGATCATAATGGCATATTATGTCACCACACCACATGCAAGAATATGCTAAAACTATTCTCCTACCAAGCATGTCATTAACTTTCATGAAAATGAAGAGCTACTATTTCTTCGACAATCACAGTAATTTTCTCTGAAGATTGTTAAAATAAAGACTATTAACACATTTATTTTCTATACCATGTCATTACTATGAAGTATTGACCAACTTTGTTGAAGACTAATCTTTGTAGGAAAACCTAGATGACCACTTTTAACAGGGTCTCTCCCCTCTCCCATCTCAACCATTTTTCATTCACCAGATCGAATTTGAGACTTTGCTTAAGGAAAGTAAGTCCAGTACAACTCAGACCAACAACTTTTGGTGACTTCAACATATTTTAAGTTCATGTAAATATGATCAAATTTGGTTGTTTTCTGAAGAAAAAAAAAATGTTTTTGTCCTCATAAATTTGAAAATTTCTTAAAATGGGAACGTGACATGTGCGTAGACATGCTATATCAGTGACCATTTTGAGATAGCAAGTGACGCAGTAAGTGGTGATAGGAACCATTTTCTTAATTTTAAAATTTGTATGGACCAAAAATATCAGAAAAAGGTTGGTGGACTAATCAAATTTAGTCATTTTTAAAGGGGTTAAAAGTGCATTTTACCAAAACTAGATAAGCATATCATAAGATATTGCTAAAATATTGTAAGCTTGTCACCCACACATACATAACCACATTCTCATTACGTGCACTCCAGTATTTTTACTATTGCACAGTGCACTTTTTTTGCAATAAGACAAAATGGCCACATCTGCTTGGTTAATGAAAATTGGCACATATATACCAAGTACGCACTTCCGGTTCAGCAACAGGATAGCCACAACAATTAACAATGATATTATATTATTTAGAAAATAAGTGCATTACATGTTGTTGATTCATCAAGGTCATAAAGAAGGGTAAAATCCTGTTTTCTGAAAGAAGAAAACAACGTAAAATTGTGTAATAGGGAAGACATGGGATTACCTTGACAATGGAGACGCTGCGTTGAATGCCTCACACAACTTCTTACTTTCTTTGAAATACTCATCTGCTGCTTGTAAAGCAGCTACAGCCATTCCATGAGATTTTTCTGTATTTCCCTCATCAAGAATCAAACCATGATAATAATATGCTGCAGCCTAGTAATCATTACAACAAAATTATCACTTGCTTTTTCAGAACGCACCCCCTATACTCATTCCCAGATTATATAATATGAATATACTGAAAGCAGAAGAAACAATATAAGGCATAGTACCTATGGTGCTTGTGCCATCAAACTACACCACAGCTACTATGCAGATAACTTATCTCATATATCCAAATCAAACTGTTTTTCACTACTACGAAAGATACACTCGAGTCTAGATCCAGAAACAAAGACCATTAAATCCTTTAGTAACTTTTCATTAATTCAGACGTAACCCATTAACCAAGCAATCACTTTTTTTTCCAAAAACAATATATATTTTTCTTACTCCAAAATGAGTCCTCGGTAGACTAATGTTTTGATCTGAATATGCATTACGCTCCCGAAAAATGTACTTTGAAGGTCGGAATTTTCAAAAGTTCATAGTAGACAACAAGAACATGAATACTTGTATGTCTTCCAGACTGCAGACTTGTGTACAATACATATACATAAACTTGCGCTGAAAAGTATATTGAAACAATCTTAGGTACTGATAGTATATTTAACAGTGAAATGCAAGATGTACTACAGGATACAATATAACGGTTCAAGAAAATCGAAGGTATTTGGCTTGATAGCATTAGTAAAAGATTTAATCATCACCATCTATCACAAGATTAGCAATAGCTTGGCAAATATTTCACCATGTTATACACCCAGCATTACCAAAACACGTATCTGATAAGAACAATCAAACAAAATTCCCTCTAGCCAGTTCCAGCTAAAGTTGGTCTAAGACAAATGAATATTAAATCCCTCAACTTCTAAAATTTCCTCATAAACTACACATTTCATCTTGAAGTTGTAGCGAAAAATAAACTATTTCTTACTTTCATCTCCAATATTTGCATATGGTAACCAGTAAACCAGAAAATCAATCTCCATTTATAGTACTATAAATATGCAAATAGATGGGGGCAAGGACATACCTTTGCTTCAACATATTTCCATTTCACAAAGAGACAATGTTTTTCACCCCAACCATTTGTTAATGGAAGATTCATAATGTTATCTTGAGCCTGTGAAATAGACGATGTGATCAAAGCAATGAATACTGATCAAATGCACCCGTGTTAACTTACTAATGTGCACATTAGGGCATAAACACACATAAACAGAGCATGTATGACACAGATTTGTCATAGGGACAAAAAAATTTAACAATAATACAGTACAGATCCAAGAGAAACAAGTTAAGATATCCAGTAACAAATGTAGGATACAACCAAAAAAACAGGAGTGATTTTCCAGTGAAAAAACAGTCAAACAATCCAGATTAGATCCCATAGAACACAAGTTATTATACCTGTTGCCAACATTTCACCATCTCACATGCAAGCCTGCGCTTCACTGCAAGTGTGGCTTTGGTGCTATCAATGGCCATTCCAAGTTGTATATCTACACCCTGAAACAAAAGAAAAAGGGGAAGAAATAAATAAACAAATATCTAACAAAATGGATTTGAAGAAGAGTAAAGGTATTATATGTTGAACTTTCTCCTTCTCCAAGCTTCCATTCAATATTAGTATCACTACCCAAGCAACTTTTCTCCCAGAACATTCACCATACATATACTTACCCTCACACAAATTACTAAAAGTGACACAGGAGACCAAAACATCATAACTATTACTACATTACTTGAAACAAAAATTCATGGGTATTCATATATGATGGGAGGAAAAAACATCTCTTCAACCTTCCATGCTTATCAATTCATCACTTTCTTTTATTATGAAGACAAAGTCAAGTAATAAGAGACTTGAAAGTCAAATGCAAAGTTATCAGATTCAGTTATTCAGCATGCAGTGAAAAGTTTGCTTACTATCCAACCCTATAAGAAAAAAGTGGGATATTTTTAAAACTACTTATTCAGACAATTCTTGCATTTTTTTTTAAAGAAAAAATCCATGTAGAATCCGATTGACCAAGAAAACTAAAAGTAGCCCTGAATTTTCTTAAGAAATCAATACAAATATGAGGTTGGAAGGTCAATTTGATGTCTATCCAAAACACTTTTCAGGGTTGTGAAAAGAGAGTCGTTGTCTCCATAAAAGACATTTGTAGTGCCAAATCATGACCAATATACCAGGTAATCCAATCCTCTGGACTTCAAAACCAAGCATACAATTAAAATGGATACATAAATACCCTGGCAAAGCTAAGTCAACTGATTGAATATCATAACTTTGTGAGAAATTAAGTTCACAATAAATTTACAATGCTAATAAAACACAAAATGTCTAGCCATTAACTAACAAGTAACGAATAGACTCTTCAAGTAGTGTGTCCATAGGAAAGGAACATTAGTACCTGTCCTAATGCTTGTAGAGAGAGTGCTCGCAGAACTCCTTCTGCTAGGTCTACGGGTAAATTTCTCCTAAAATCAGAAACAAAGTAATGACAATTAAAGAAAGAAGATAATCATTTAGATTACAGTAATAAGTGAGACATTCCATTCATCGCACACATTATGCGCTAAATATGTAAAAACCTGAGTTCTGCAGGTAACTGTGGAAGAACATGTCTAACTGCACAATCCAGATACCCAGCCGCTTTTAAGAAGATATCAACCGAGGCTCGTCTGTTTTCTGTTAGCAGATAGCGAAAGGGAGATAATGAAAAAACAAATAAGTTAAGTATAGATCAGATAAAAAGGTTACGTTTGCTAGATAGTTGGTTATGATACTAGTAGACGTAGAAACAACTGTGAATACTTTGTATTAAGATAAACTTTCCAACACAGCATGTGTATTGCGTGCATGTCAAGTCCTAGTTATGGAAAAGATCAAAGCTAGGAATTATTTTCTTGATTAAATACTTTTTTAGCCAATTTTTACCCATTAATCAAATAGAAATATAATCCAAATAATAAATACCAAGTGAAGGGTCCACATAATTGATGTCTTTTTATACAAAAGCACATCCACCACACATAAAAAAGAAGAAACACGAATTTTTTGGAAACTTCAAGAATATTTCTTTTGTGTGTAACTATTTACCAACAGAAGAGTGAAGTGTTGATGTTGGGAGTGTCTCCAGTCTGAGGTCTAATCTGATCTATTCCAATGTATTTTTGCAGTTTGTTATATTAACCAAAAAGAGATTCAGGAAGAGGCAATAAATTTAATGACAGGGACCAAGTCTTTTGCAGTATTTCTACTACCTACCTTCTGATACTTTGGGCTGATGACCATCATTGGATGATGATCTTGGAAGCAGTAACAAGTTAGCCTGTGATAGTGATAGCATTGCCATCAAATGTAAAACTGACAACACCTCGTACCAAGCATTAGACATGGTTGTTTCCTGTAAAGATCGCCAATCATGTAATAAATCATGAGCATTTCCAATATAAAAGTAACTTCCACATCAAATCCAGAAACAAGTATGGGCTTTAAAAATAAAAAACGGATACCTCTTTGTCATCCTCTTGATTCACCCAAACAAATTGTACTTTGTACTGTAAATGGCTTCCTGAACCACAAACATAGGCAACAATAATCAATACTTGTCTCTCAGAGCGCATACATCATATACAAATGGACTAACAAACACAAGCTTTACCATCTTTAACTAATCCCAGAAGAACAGGCAAGTAATCTTCAAGAGCCTGCACAAGATCAGCAAGTGTTGAACCTCCTGCAGAAGAAACCAAACCATGCCGATGCATCAATAAGTTATTAGAGTAGTTTACTCAACATAAAATAATTTCATTGTTGTTAAAATTAAGTACTAACCATGCTGAGTTTTTCTTTTTGTTCTTGTAATTGTAGGACCTTCTTGACCAGCCATTACAACAATACGTGTTCTAAGAGCAGACAGGCGTTCCACTATATTCTTGGACAAATAATCACCAAGTGATTGAGCAAAATCAACAGGCTTAGGAATCCTCAAACCAGGAACATACACTGAAACTTCACCAATACTCCCTGGCCTCCTTCTATTTCCACCAGAGTCCTTTGGAGTTGACACCACACAGCCCATTTCCAAAGGCTCACTATATCTACTGAATGCTGGTACAAATAAGATAAAGTGAATCACCCCAAAAATCTCTATTTAAGTGACTATAGTGAGTTTCTATTGTCCATGACATCAAGCAGCAGAAACTTAAAAAATAAATGCTGAGGAAGGGATACATGCCAATGACAAAAAATTCAGTTCATTATATTAAAGTTCTAGAAAACACTTACAAGGAGGCTGAGAGATTAACACTAAAAAAAGACATTAACCTGACTAATTAAATGGCAAGTTGTCAGCCATCAAAAAAGTGGTAGTAGGTTACTCACGAGCACCATTACATTTAACATGTAATGGGACAGTCCACATCATTTTAAAATTGACAATGTTTTAGTCAGTAGCCTTACTTTTATATCCTTTTTTGGTTTGTTTACAGCAGCATTAATGATTCCCTCTTCATTATCCACTTCCTAAATAAGCCAAAACCTTCATAATCTTCATCCTTAACTAAAAATAAGCACTAAAGATTAATCTAACCAACGAACCTTGTCCTTTGCCCTGGCTGTTGACTAGTCAAGTCAAAAGTTCTGGTATTCTCTGCAGAAAAAATTCACAGGTAGAGACTTCAGTTTGAGAAAGAAATAGAGCTAAAAGTAACAACATCACAAGAACTGCGTGAGATATGACAAGTGGCGTCCGTATTCAACGTTTAACTGTGACAACAAGAGAAAAAGCTTCAAAAGGTTGCACCATGCTTACACGGTGACAACTCTTAAAGGTAAAGTAGCATCAACTAAAAGCTTTTATTAGATTCCTCATTTCAACAAGAAAACAGCTGAAACTCTTGTGAGTAAAGGGTTTCCAAGGAAAACCGAACAACTAAACAAGCAACAATTGCTGAAATACAGAGGAATATTCGCATTCATTCATCGTCATTTCATAACTTCCGTGTTCCAAATCATAAAAAAGCGTGTCTATTAACAGTTTCAGAATTAACTTCAAAAAAAAAAAAAAAGCCCCAGTAATTTAGTAATGTTCCAAAAATGGATAAGCTAACTCAAAATTGAAAGTTCAAAACTTTCGGAAACAATTTAGAGAAATGTTCCATTGATTTGATGCATAAACACAAGATATCCAAAAAAAACCCTTTCCCAGATTCACCCAAATATCAAACTCGAGCTTGGTTGACCCGATTTTCCAAATTGGGATAATCAAAAATACCCCCAAATAAAAAAACATTTTTTAGGAACAATTTTCAAAGTTGCAATCATTTTTTCTTTTCCTCACTCTTCCCAACCTTAAACTTATCACTTCCAACGAAAAAGGACAAACAGAAAACCAAGCCATATTTCCATGCTAATTAGTTTTTTACCATTAACAGCACAGTGGTGGCAAATCAGGAAGCTGAAGCACTCAATTGAACGCACAAGAGTGCCACTCAATTCAACTGAAAATCAAAGAAAGCAGAGATTTTGAAAGGTTCCCAGAAGCACAACCACCCTGAAGATGAAACTTAAGATCGCGGAACCAAAATTCAAAAGAATGGGACTCAAAGCTTTCGCTTCAAAGGGAGCAACAGAGACAGATAAAGAGACCCTTCCGCGGAAACAAAAGTAGAAAATTGTATTTTGATTTAATATTGGTAAACACTATTTCCATGTTTATATATATATACACACACAGAGTATGTTGTGTTGCATTCTGTGTACATACACACGTTAAGCATTCCTTCTAACATATACTCTCAGATAGAGACACACAAACTATAGTTAGAAAATGAAATGACATTATGTCGATTTATTCATTCCATTTCCAGTACTGTAAAAAAAATGGACACGGAAAATATTTCTATTTAAATTTTATAAATGCGTCATTTTATTATTATTTTTCATGTAGTTTTATAAAATTCGAGTTATTGATTATTGAATAAATAATATATACATGTTGACAGGTAAAATTTTTTACAATATTATCAGTCACAATTTTATAGAATAAAGTTCGTTAATTTGATTATAACCATTAAAAATCACAAGTCATATAAGGACATTTTTTTGCTGTTGTTTACAATTTTTTTAATGCATGCTTATCAACCTTTAATTATTTTAAACAAATAGATTTTGTATTTTAATTTAAAAAAATCTTTGTTGTTCTAGTAATCATTACCATCTATTGGAATTGTAAAAGTATAATGGTTACTTCAATAAATTAGATGTTACATCAATTCAATATTTCGTCAGCATAAATTTAAATGGTATGTAAGTTTAAATTAAGAGAAATAAATAAAATTATATGGGATTATTTTTTTAAATGTAAGAAGGGAGTATTTCACTAAAGTTGTAGTCCATTTTTTAAAGATATTACTAAGAATATATGTTTATTTCATAATAAATGTTTAAATATCAATATACTTATTTTACAACTTAAATATAATTTTCCAGTTCTTGTAAATATTATTTTATCTATTTTTTGCAAAAAAAAAAAACAACTTTGCTATATGTAGATTCTTGATTTTTTATGTTTTGTTCTTAAAATATTAACTATAACTAATATAACACTGAAAATAAAAAGCATTAATTAAGATAGAAGATTATTTTAGCTGTCTCCATTTTTAGGTTCCTACATATCCAAGTTCTATATATTTTTACCTTTGTTTGTTGATATAAGTTAGTACTCGTGTTGAAGCCTTAAGGTTAGGATAATAATAAATGATACAACAAAAATAATATATTGAAGTAGGTCATGGGTTTAAATTTTACATTAACATCAAATTAATATATAGGTAATTAAAATTTATTGGATGAATGAAAATTCAAGTTCTTACTCAAAAAATAATAATTAGTATACGATTTTTGTCCATGAAAAATAGATATGTTCCCACATGTGATGCTGCGTCTCAACATTGAACTAATTATAAGACGTAAAAAAAAAAAGAATTATAAGAGTTGGAAAAACTTTGATGAAATTGGGTGTTTGACCTTTAAAAATGTAAAATCCATTAATTATTAACACCCAAATTTAGTTTTAAGCTCCACGATAAGACAAATAAAATGTGAGCAGAACTAGAGAAAGTTACGGGTGGAGATAGTTAACAACAACAACTGATAACTAACCCAATTTAAAGCCTAATGGGTGAACCTTACATTTTAATTAACATAAATGGAACTTTAAATTTTAATGTTAAACACAAATTAAATTTAGATTCTTCCTAAGTCCATTCAGATACTTTGATTTATACTTCACCAACAACTTTAATAATCTTCCTATTTTATATAACTTGTTGTTTTAGGATGAATTACTGCATTTATTTATTTTAAATTTTGGATGATGCACCAGTTTCATGTTTAAAAGACATATACAATGTTAAGTGAAAAAATATAATTTAAATTACTTTTGTCTCAATTTATTTTAGATAAAAGTCAAAGAAAAATAATAGTTTATTTTAGAAACTTATCTCTCATTCTAGCAAATCATGTTAATAGCGGTCAATATTTCAACTTTAATTTCATTAAAAAAATATTTGAATATTGTTCACTTTGAATTTCCGTCAAATTTTATATTTAAAAGACATATTAAAACGTTAAGAAAAATATTTCAACATTTTAAATCAATTCTTTTTCAACGAAGTCTAAAAGAAACAAAGATTCATTTTCAGAATCTATATTTCATTCTAAGAAATGACGTCAATATTTCAATCTCAAATTCATTGTGATAACATCATTAGGTCAATCACCATATCTTTGTAGTATTCACTTTGGAGTTCTAAATTGTGTCACAAATTTATCTTTATAAAGTGTTTTTGAAATTAAAAAATGACTATTAAATTACTCTTAACCTTAACTCTTTAAATTATGTGAAACTATTAGATATACTAAAAAATATATAACTTCACACCAACTTTAAATGTATAACTTGAATCTTAAATTTCATGCTTAAATTAACCTTGTTCAATTCATTTGTTTTTATCATGTAAATACCTTTTAACCCCTAATAACATTAACTTGCAAAAAAAACAGAACATGTTTGACTAAATGTTGGTCTTGACTTAAATTTTGGTTCTTTTGAGTCTTGTTTGAGTTCAATCTTCAAAATGCTTGTACAAATTATGTTTAATAAGTCTTGTTTCAAAATGAATTTATAATAAAATGTAAGACTTTTCTATATCTTGAAAAAACTCCCTTTTTATTCCAAGTGTATAATACGTATATTTGTATATACACCTATATATATGATTTGTATTATAATTAACACAAAAGATAAAGTTTTCCAAAAATATATACGACTATTATCCACAGGTATAGCCATGAAAAGTTACACATGACAACTCACAAGCCTTCTTGTTTTTGTCAAACACAACATGTGATAAGGCATTGTGCACGTTACTTTCATTATATGCATTAGTGGTTCATTTTGTTCTCATTCTCAAATTGTGGTGTTTACATGAAGAAACTTGAGTGTTGTTGATTCTATGAAGAAAACGATGTCAAAGAAGATATAAGTTTATTTACACTAGGTTTGTTGTTAATTTGCAGTGGAAAATGCATGTGAGGGTAAGGGTAGGTAAAATATTCAAATTTTGAAATTCAATCTATAATAATCCAAATTTATAATTTTTAAGTACATTTAAATAAATTTATCTCAAATCAAAATTCATATTTTTAGATTTTAAATTAAATCCAGTTAATTGGATTTGGATTTGATCTTTTTTTGAATTTTGAAAATCCAAAATTAAGGGACGGTTAAGTCGAGTCAAGGCGGTTGAGGGACAAGTCGAAGGTCGACAAGAGACGGTCTTAACCGAAGGTTAATAGATTCAATCACGGTTGAAAGTTGGGTCAAGTCGTCCCTAACCAAAGATTGACTCGAGTCAATTACGATCGAAGATCAACTTAATTTGGTCGTCTCAGCCAAATATCAACCCAATTAATCGAAACCATAGGTCAATCTCAATTGAGTTGGACCTATCAAGTCGATAAAGGTCATCTTCAGTCAAATCAACCTAGTCAAATATCGACTAAAGTCAACTTTAACCAAAGGTCAACTAAAGGTAGTCTCAATCAAAAATCAACCCGCATCAATCCCAGTTAAAATTCGACTAAAAAGAGAGTATATATGAACTTAATAATATTAAAAATCTTAATTCATGATATTTTATGTGAAATTTGAAGTAATCCAATTTTTAGGTAATTCAACCTCTCATAAAATTATAGAATTTCAGCCATTTAAAATTTTGTTTGAAAATAACTTAACCTCTTAAAATTTCTTATCACGAACACACTATAAGACCAAATTTAAATTAAATTAAATTTATGTTGTATTATTACGGCTCTTTTTTAAAAATATTATTGTATTTGTTTGTTTTACTTATTATTTTGTCAACCTGTCATTGTTTAGTCAAACTAACCTGCTTATACTTGTCGTGTTTGCCAAAAAAGGAGAAAGCTAAAGAATATGGTGATTCACCAAAGAAAACTAACCTGAAAACTCAAGTGTTATTTCATTGGGGAACAACTTTTCATTTCAAGTTTCACCATATATGGTGATTACACTAAGAAAACAATTTATGATTATAAATAACCAATCTAGAGAGAGAAAAAAAAGAGTGATATATATAATGTGATTAGAAAAAGAAAAGGATAAAGAGAAATAAAATTAAACTTATAATTTTTACGAAAATCATATAGCATGTTGTTTTGGTAAGTAGTAAATTTGCACAACGTGTACGCACCGATTTATATTTCTCTTTGACAAACATGAAGATGGACCAATCTATTTGTTTAATGTTTAATGAACATTAAATGTAGTTATAAGGATTGGTTTGGTGCATGACCAAATCAAGTAAAATAACAATTGCACACCATGTAGGTTTAGGTCAAGGTGCTAGGTGGGGGGTGGAATATACACGAACCTCATTAAATGTTTAACTAATATATATTTTAACAATGGAATGAAACATGACTTGAGGTTAACATAAATTCATTGTGTGAATTTTTTAAGGTTGTTGGATTTGAGTATGGATTAGAAAAAAATATATGAAATAAACATGGAAAATCGAAGCTCTAATTAATCAAAGTATTGGTTGTTTGAGTCTTTATTTTGTCTCTTCTATTGTTTAGAGAAGGTGACATGTAATTACATTTTATTAGGATGTTCTGTCTCATATGTTTGGCAAAACTACTATATGTGGTGGGACACTCATGGTCCATTACCATTGACAACATGTGTTAACCATTTTTTTCAAAGGCTAATGGAGAAAATGTGCAAATGGTGTTATTATTTGGCTAGATATAATCTAAAACCGTGACTAGTATGTGTAGAAAATAGTTTTTCTACTTCAAGTTGAAGTTGTGATTTTATGTGTTGAGTGTAGAATCATAGTATGATTTTAGAGTGCAATATATATAATATTATTGTTATCTTTCCTTAATGTGATGGAATATTATATAGTAAGAAGGACACGTGACAAAGACTTTTTAGGGGGTTTTATGAGACATTTTGAAATATAATATATTGGTGTTTTTCTTGGGGTTTGGGTTGTTAGTAACTATTTATGTCCTTTATAGGTAAAAACATAATTATTTTATATATACACACGCATGCTTATTGTATGAATATGGTTTGAAATATTTTTAGTATCTCATTTAATATTTGTTTTCTAACAAAAAGAATTTGGGGGGACTAGAATAATAAAACTTGTGATTCCTATGCATATTTTGTCTTTATTTATATATATATATATATATATATATATATATATATATATATATATATAAATATTATTGTCATGTAGGTTTAGTATTGATAAATAAAATATAGGTTAAATATAATATTTTTCATACAACTTTTAAACCGTTGAAGTTGAACATTAATATTCTAGAAAATTATTCGTAGAATTTTCAAAAAAAAATATATTTCAAGTATAACATTATATATTTATGAAAAGGATGATAATAAGTGGTATGATAGATTAAATATATAATTTAGATAACTTTAATATTATATTAAAAATTCAATTTTAATTCAATTTTATAAAATTAACAAATGTACTTATAAGTAAGATAATGTTAAGTATCATTATCAATCTTGGTATATTTCAAATATGACGAGACTCTGAAGTTCATTAATTATTTTGTTATCACATATAATTTATTAAATTAAAAAGGATATAAAAAGGGAATACATGATTATAAAAATAACATCTCACGAAACATAAAACAAATTATATTTATTATGAAAACAATATATAAATAAATACATAAAAAGTAAAATATTAAACTACTTATATTCATATTTATGAATCAATGTTAAAATAGTTACTTTATCTTTATGAATCTTTAAGTTGTGTATAAAAATGATATCATAAGTTTACATTTATAATATAAGTTATACTCTTCAATAAACAATTATGATTTGCAACATTTTTATTATTGATAATATTTTTCACTCTTGTATATTATAAGTTATTCTCTTCAATAATCAATCCATGATTTTCAACACTTTTATAATTAATAATTTATTTTTCAACGGGATGAAATACTATGACACAAAAAGGTGGTTACAAAACACGTGAAAGATCATATCTATCACTATTATAGTCATATTCGAATATCACAGTGTCTCTTTCAGATCTCATGTATATATAAGTACGTGCTAGCAACAAATGTCCATTAAATGTATTCTAAATGCAAACAATGTCTGGTAACAAATTTCATATCTAAACTCCAAAATAATAATAATAATAATTAAATTAAGGCTTATAAAATTCACAAATTTGGTTTATAACTTTTTTTCAACAATTGCAGTAACTTAATTTTTGACAAACTATAGTTTTTGTTTGCTATTTTTTTATGTAGTTTTGATCCATTGATTGTAGTTATCTATAATTTTATTCAAATTATTTTAGACTTGAGAGAGTGAAATTGAGAAAAACAAATATCACAATAGTAACTGTTTCATAAGAATGAAAAGAATAATTAGATAACGATTTAGTATAATTTTTAAAATTAGAAAACAAGTAAAGTCACATATAGTTAATGATTAAGAAATCCAAATTATATAAAAGTAAATTCAAAAGTAAAAATAGAAATTAATTAACAATATACAACTAAAATCACGGATTTTTTTTAAGAAAAAGGTTACAAAATTTATAAAATATAACCAACAAAATCATAATTAAGCCTCGATAAAATATACTTTTCAACCTAGTATAGCTTGTTTTTATTGGAGTCATTGACTTTCTTTTAACGATTTTCTGGAGTGGTTTTTTCCATACTAGTTTTCTAAATTAATTATATTAAACATAATAGTTTTCAAAACAAATTTGGATACAACTTTTTTTAGAAAAAAAAAAACTTTGATGATTTATTGATTAAGATATTTTGAAATAATAATAATGATAATACATATAATTTTAATTTTCAATAACTTCTAAAAGAAACAAAACTGCAGCAAATAATTAGATTTTTGTGTTTGGCAAGGGTATGTTGGTCCCAGACTCCCAATAATAGTTCATCCAACACCGTCCAATGCTGCTGGCTCTTCCACGTGCACGCACGTGTATCATTTTTTCACTGGCTCGCACGTGTTGCCATTGAAATGCACAATAAAACGACAAGAGTTGTTGCGCGAAACGACGGGCGTTGCGGGACACGTGGAGCAGCACATGGCGTTTCAGTTTTCAACGAAGCTACGCTTTTACGTATCTTTGCCTGGTCCAATCAGAGAAAAACACGTGGAAGAAACAAAAGTGTGAGTTACGATGGTTGTGAACAGTTTTTTGGTGGGTCAGGAAAATCGTGTTGAGTGGTGAAGAAAGAAGACATTAGGGTCCATTGCTAGTATAATATTTTTAAATAATTAAATGAATTAATAGAAAGATGGATAAAAAAATATCAGATGCTTTTAGCAATTTTGTATAGACTCTAACATAAACATTTTCAAGACACCAAAATTATATTACTATCTAATTATGCATTATCATATATGGTTAAATTTCTGATATATGTAAAAAAAATCCGAATTATGTAACAACTTATTAAAATAAATACATGTCTATAATTATTTTTAATTTGTTGACATAAGAAAATGACAGTGATAAAGTATTTAAACTGAACAAATGGTAAGATGTTACGACATTAAAATTAAGAACTTAAAATAGTAATGTTGATATCACACTCACAAATCACAAATCACACACCACCGTTTTTAAACAATCTTCAGTTTATTTTAATAAAGTTTCGAAATAAACAAAACTTTTTTAGTATATATAAACTTTTCATGTTTTAAAATTGTTATTATCAATGTATTATTAAGGAAGGAATACAATTTGAATAATTAAATAGGTCCAAGTTCCCCCAAAATTATAAAATTATAAAATACAACATTGTCATTTATGCTTCAGGGTGTTGAGCACCAAGCTCTCTCATGAGCGCCACTTTTTGCAAAGGGTTTGGCTTTGAGTGCTAATAAGGTCGTTGAGCTCCAATTTTTGTAAGTTATGTGACGCTAAGCATTACCATTGAGTATCAGTTTCATTATTTGTTTTGTTTTGCTTTTTAGATAATTTTGGTAGTTTGTTGGTTAATATTATTTATGTTTACTACCTTAATGGTTGATTGATTTATGGATAAATATGCATGAGTATAGTGATGTATGAAAATGTGATGATGATGATGATGATGAGCTTGTTCATGGGTGTGAGCATGTATGATAATGATGTTTAAGGAATTTCAAGGAAAAATACTTCGTGGTGGTGGCTTAGAGTACACATTGTCATAGGAAAAGCATAAGGAAGTATCATAATACTCTAATATTCATTCACATCAAATAGAGTAGAATGAGTTATGTGGTGAAAGTGACAAGAAGTTTTGGTCTATGGACTTGTTTGGTCCTAAACGCGAAAGGAATTAACTTTGTGAGTAGTATGATGATAACCCTTTTGTTTATGACTATGTAGAGCGTAAATACTACTACAAATGCACTCCTCCGGTGATCTCCTATGTTAAGGGCATGTATATGGATAATCGAGTCTAGAAGAGTTTGGTGATATATAGGATTTTGTAAATATATATATTTTGATAATAAAATGGTGTAGTATACTGTGAATATAAATACACATGTACTTCTTTTCGGCTAGCTTACCCTTGCATTTGTTGGTTGTTGTGTTTTATTTTTCCTCTTTTACGATGATATCGATGTGAGCAAATAAAAGTACAGGTATAGAGATATTTCTAGAGAATGAAGAGTCAACTTATAAAGTTGGGAAATGCTTTGAGAGAATAAATGATTAAATTTTGTTATAAGACTCTTTTTAGTATAATGAGCTATATAAATGCTATATTTATATAGTTTTATCTTTGGTTAGACTTTATTAATTTATTTTATACTTTGAATTATCTGTTTTAAATATTATTATAAAATGTTTTATTTTATTAATTTTATGCTAGTAAGATATGATGTTATGATTGTCGAAAATGTATGATTATATAATATATATTATATTGTATAACTCTCACTTTGTTGATGGAGTAACTTTATCAAACACTTTCCAATTTTTCAATTTTCGACTAGTTTTGAAAGTTTCAACTAACTTTTCAATTTTTAACTAATTTTACAAATTTGCCTTACTACATAGAAAACAATAAGAAAAGAAGCTATAGGGTCAAATTTAACGAAATACGACGTATTACAGTATTTAAAAAAATAAATTTAGTCGAATTTAAATAAATAAAGAAAGAAAATTATAAACATATAAGGAGAACATTTATATATTATTGCAAATTGAATAAAAGGAAAGAACATGTGATTAGTCTGAAAATAAAATAGATCAGCTTTAATTTAAATTGTGACGTATATTGTGAAAAATGAACCAAATATTAAAAATTAAGTATTATGAAAAATAATATGGCAAATTCGATCAGTTACGTAAAAGTAAGAACTTCACTTCATACATAACTTTTGTGTAAACGCAAAAACAAACGCATAAATTCTTAGAAACACGTTACCAAAACTTATACACTGAAATAATTATCTAAAATAATTTTCTTTTGCGATAGTAATTGAATATAAATATCTCTTTACATTATTTCTACAATGTATTAATTGTGTTAAACTAATGTTTTAATTGATCGAGTTCTATGTCTGTAATATAATATAATATATTTTTTTTGGTTTGTTTTTCTGATTGATGGGATTACACACGGTATAGAAATGAAATTGGAAAAGAGGAAATGAATGGAGTGAAGTGAAAAAGGAATTGCACAAAAAAATGAAAGAAAAGGCTTAAGCCCATTAACAAACATGGACCTTGCCTTAAACTCTTTCTTTTCACACCTCCTTTGTAATTTGTATTTTGCACCCGTTCTCTCCTCTTGTTCTTCTTATCACCTCTGTCACACCCTTTTTCCTCTTTTATTTGTCCAAAATGTTCCCCCTATTTTTTTCACTATGCAAAAGAAATTTGATTTTGTTCCTTCTGTATGCTTGACACACAATGAAAAGAGAAAAAAGGAAAAAAAAAAACTTTAGATTTAAACTTCAATTTAATGAAACTCGTTTTGGTTCCTTGTTTATTTTTATGTGTTTACACGTCTTACTAACTTTTAGAAAAATCTCGAGAGAGAAAATACCGCTGCATTTTATTAATTTGAAAAAAAATAAGTTTTTCTTATCACACATTAGTGAATACAAGTACAACTATGTAAATTACCGAATTTTTTTAATAATAATTAATTATAAATATAAATAAAATGTTTGCAATATCTTTTTGTCGAACTCATTTTTTGGTTTATACTTTTAAATTCGTAATTGTCTTTCAACCATTTAAAACATACGAAATTAATCCCGTATATTCTTAAAATTAACTATAGTTTTTATTGTTACAAAATTAAAAAAGAGATCGACATTACATATTTTTAAAATTAAAAATCAAATCAATCCATTTAAAAATACTCATACTAAAACTGAATTTAGTAAATGTAAGTTCCATTGCTTTCAGCTTATGAGTTTTGGGTCTGGCCTTTTCGTAGGTCCAAGGTCAGCCTAGTAGGGGACTCCCAATACCCCTTGCAGCTCATTCACTCTGCACTTGTTTCCTTTCAGAAGACTGTCTCCCTCCCTCAAACACCCTTGATTCCAGCTAGAGCTCTGCTAGGGCATAAGTTCCCTTTCTTTCGTACTCTCAGGTAAGTTGAACTTCAACTTCATCCTTCCTCTTTTCCAGTTAAAAACTCTGGTTTTGTCTTAGGTTCTCTCTAGTACCCCATTCTCAACTCCGTGAATGTCTGTTTTTAGCTCTGGAGCTTGCTCCAGTACTCTATTGCTCTTGCTTGGGTTACCACTCTCTGTGTTAGTATCCAAAAAGGTAAGGGAAGCTAGGGTTTACGTTTTTCTAAGCATTTTGATTATTTCTGGACTGTTCTTGTGTCTTTGGGTCGAAAATTTTTGTTGGTGGTTGTATGAAAATGGTTGTTGCGTGTGTATGTTTGACTGAACGAGGAACTGCATAAGCAAACAGGTGAGAAACATGCTAATCTCGCCCAAGCGAGTGACCCTCGCCTAAGCGAGAGTAGCAGGGACTCACCCCTGGATTCCAACTCGAGTGTCGCCTAGGCGATTGGTTTTAATTTTTGAGCGAGGCGCAGTCTCGCTGTCGCCAGAGCGAGAACCCGCTGGAACCTTGCAATGGCCACTGTTGAGCTCTCGCTTAGGCGAGAAAGGGTCGCTTGAGTGAAAGGAACCCTTTCGCCTGGGCGAGGACCTTTAGCCTGGGCGAGAATCCTTGACAGGGGCTGTTGTTTTGGCTAATGTGGCTTCAAGCTTGTGTAAATTCTTTTCCTTGCTCATAGTATGTGGTTATGCTTGACATGTATGTTTGAATGGGGTTGGAATGAAAGTATTATTATGAAATAAGTTATGATTTTGTTGGATTGAATATTGGTATGCATGTGGAGAGCATGAAATGAGAAACATGATACAATTGTTGGAGGAATTTCATGAGAATTGGGTGATTTGTAAGGCATGTGGAATGTGTTGGGAAGGGAGTTTCATGGGAAACTCTTGGTGATATATATATATATATATATATATATATATATATATATATATATATATATATATATATATATGCCTAGTGTATATCTTGATATAGGAGATGTCTAGATAAAGGAGGGTATCCTGAACTCTAATAATTGTTGACGCTCACATAGAGCAGAATGATTAATGTGGTGAGAGTGGCAGGAGGTCCTAGTCTTGGGACATATTGGGCCTAAGACAATAGAGGATTAACCCTGTGTGTGGTTGGGTGATAACTCCTTGCGTCTAGACTCTGCAGAGTTTAGAAACCAACACAGATGCATACTTCCTTTAGAATTATATATCAAGAGTATGATCCGGATATCGAGTCGTAGTAACTTGCATTTGATTGTTCTCACATGATCTGAGTGTTTTGTATTTAATTGTTAATAACTTGCTTTGCCTTGTACACGCTCTATAATTTGTTAAAGATATTTTACACTAACTTACCCTTTTATCTTCGTGTTGTGCTTGTCTTGTTTTCTCTTTTGTGATGATCACCTTGTTGGTGGGAGCAAATGGGAAAAATGTTGAAGGTGGACCTGATGGTAACAGCGCAACGGAAGTGTAGTGGGCCTTGTCACCTTTGGTTTTTGGGAGCAGTTTTATGGCCTTAGTGCCTTTTGTCATTCCTTGCTCTAGAAGTTTTGCTTTTGTATAACTGCTGAACCCTGTGGATTATGTTTTGTTAAAGGCATGTATGATAGATATGCCTCAATTTCTTTTAAGTACTTCTCGGATGATTGTAATTGTAAATCCTTATGTGTATTGTTTATCTGATGACTCTTTTATTCCTATAATTATGCAATGCTTTATTTAGTAGATTGTTCTATTTAAATGGAATATATATATATATATATATATATATATATATATATATATATATATATATATATATATATATATATATATTACAATATATATTACAATCGTTTTCTAAAATATAAATAAGGGACATACGAATAAGCGTATATATTGTACATATTGTATTTGTAATTTTATTTCTTATCTCACAATAGTGAATACAAGTACAACCATGTAAATTACTGAAAATTTTAATAATAAAAAATTATAAATATAAATAAAATGTTTTTAATATTTTTTTATGAAACTCATTGTTTGGTTTATACATTTAAATTCGTAATTCTTTTCTTTCAATTATTAAAAACATATGAAATTAATCCCTTGTACTCTTAAATTAACTATAGTTTTTATTGTTACAAAATTACAAAAAAAAAACGTTACATATTTTTCAAATTAAAAATTACATCAATCCATTTAAAAATAGTTAGACTAGTGAATTTAGTAAATAAAATACACACATTACAAACGTTTTCTAAAATATAAATAAGAGACATATTTGTTGGAAATTTTAGACAGTTTTTGTTTTTCAATTTTTTTTCGTTTTTATCTATTGAGACGAATTTGAATCTTGTATTTATTTTCAGAAACTTTGTGATTGTGGACTTGTTTGCTCATACGAATTGTTCACTCAGATTGTTGTGACTGTACAATACGACTCCCAACTTTTCAAAATGTTTTCCGCCAGGTTCAAGTTGTTTCGAAAATGTAATTCTTTCTTATATTTTTAACTTTTAAATTCTTTAAATGCCCCATGTTAGTTAATTTTACCTAGTATTCTTTTTGGAGTTTTAAATTGGTGGGAGAAGTGATTGTATTGTGTTTTCTTTACATATATTTGGGTTGTTTTTGGTTCAAGGCTTTTTAATGTGAGATTCTTCGTATCTTGTAATTTGTTCTTGAGTTAATGATAATTTAGCTGATTATTTCACTTGTGGTAGAGGGGTTAGTTAGGGAGATTTTCTCTCTCCTTTACGTTTTTGTTTTGTTAATGATGTTTTGAATATGTGCATATCAGATCTTATTTCTAAAAAACTTATGTTTTCCATGGTTGGTCCTCGGGAAATACAATTTCTTTCTCATATTTTTTATGCTGATGATATATTTGTATTCTATAGAGAGGTACTAGTACCCTTTAATATTTAAAATTTTTCTTGCATGAATATGAAACCTTTTCAGGTTAATAGGTGATTCCTGTTAAAAGTCACTTTGACATAACTGACGCTTCTACTTCTTTTGTTAGACATCTCAAGAGACTTCTCTTTTGTAATTAAGGATCTCTTCCTTTTATGTATTTGGGTGTGCCAATTTTTGTGGGGGGATAAGATTCGTAATAAATTTGCTTCTTGGAAAGGGAAATTGCTTAGTATGATGAGAAAAATTCAGATAGTAAATTTGGTAATTGTTGGCTTATTGTCTGATAGCTTCTAGGTTCACAAATGATCTATTAAGCTTCTTACTTCAGGTGGAAGAATGGATTCAAAATTTTTTTTGCACTGAAGATACATAACAATGGGGATTGCTTATTGTTAAATGATCTATCTTATGTGGCGCTAAGGTGAATAATGGTTTGTTGGCTACTAATATTCAGTTGGAGAAAAAAGTCTATCTGCTACGTTTATCTAAGGAGTTTGCTTATGGCAAAATGACTTGAATTGAATTCATGCGTATTCGATTTCATAAGTCTAAGTATAAAAAATTTATGTTATTTAAGTCGTCATCAATTTAACATAGTATTAAGATGCATATGATGTTATTGAAAATACTTTTTAGACACTAGGTAAGGGTGATTGTATTAATCTTTCGAATGAGTGGTGTGTTGACATTTACATATCTAAATTGGCTAGAATTCCTTATTTTGACAGAGTAAGGTTATACAATGTTGCTAGGTCAGCCTGGACAGATGCTCACTGGAACTTTCCTTCTTTTGTTAGCAGTTTATGTGATTATTCTTCTTTAATGGTTAATGAGGATGACAATGTAAGATACTAATGTTATTTCTCAATAAGTTGTCGCAATTTTTTACTCTTATTGTATGAAATGTACGGATCGGGGGAACTTGATTTAGTTGGATGAAGTACTACGAGCTATAACCTTGGTTCTTTGCAAATTGTTGTATGGTCGTTTACATTTTGATTTTGAGGTTAAAAAAAGGAGTGATTTTATGTATTATGTGTTCTTTGTGTGGTAATAATGATTTTTCTCTCATTTGTTCTTTTATTGTTCTATTATTATACGGTTGTGGCATTACTTGAAGGAAATTTTTCCAGGATTTGCAGTTCTCTTCTTTGGACTTAATTGTTCAGTTTATAAAGTCTCATTGTACTTCTTTGCTTAAAGTGATTAAAGTGGTTGTCATTACTATAATTATTTGGATGATGAGAAATCATAGTAGGTTTCAGAATTCAATTGCAATTCCTTCTACTATTTTTCAAATTAAAGTGTGCAAATGACTGAAAATAAATCTATAAAGCATATGAGTAATATTGTCTATGATTTTTTTTGTGCTAAAATTTTTCAATATTCAAACTAGGACAAGTAGGGGGTAGTTTTATGTATGGAAGTAATATGACAAATTTCATTTGCCAATTGGTTTAAAGTGAATACTAATGGTGCAATTAGGGATTGGCTTGATTTAGCTTCATATACTAGTAACTTTAGAGGAAGTTAAGGTGAATAGATGGATAATTTTTCAGCTTTTTTAGGAGTATAAACCTCCATTTATGCTGAATTTATGGAAACCATTTATGCATTAAAACATGCTTGGAAGGAGGGCTTTCAAAGGATTTGGTTGGAGAATGATTCTTTTTTGGTGTGTCATGGTGTTTTGATCAACGAGTTTCCTTGATGTCTTAGAAAGATATGAAGTCGGTGTTTGCATTTTTGTAAGTATATTTAGTTCAAGTTTTGAATAACAAAAGGTTTGAAAATTTTTACACACAATTTGATGATCTTATTATAACAATATAATATTATTGTTTTTATTAATTTAAATATCCACGTTATTATATTTATTATAAGTAGTAAGGTAAGTACACATAAGAAAAGTCTTAGAATTTTATCCTTTGTTTTTCTTATATACTATTTCTTATATACTATCTTAATAATGATATTTTGACTTTTTTTTTACTCACTTTTTAATTTTTTATTTCGATGACTCTTAGATAATTGTATGTTACCCTTAAAAAAAATTAAAATTGAATAAAAGAAAATATAATTATCCATCTTCTTATTGAGGTAACACATAAGCAATTGTGAGTCATAATATTTGAATTCATGTGGCAACATGTTCCTTTTCGATGATTTCTGATAATGAAAATCACTAGAATCAATGACAAATCTTTATCATAATTTATAATTTTTGAGGAGTCAAAATAATATACTCAAAATTTATATATTTAATATTATTATGACTAATTCAATAAAAATGAATACATAATCTAGTATATTTATAATTATAAAAGAAATTACACATATATAAATGAATATCTATCATTTTTTCATATTTTTGAACTCACGATAATTGAATTATAATTAAATTTTTCAGTTAACTTTTTTCGATGTAAATAATCATATTATCTACAAAATGTTCATCTTCCATTTTATTAACGTGCATTTGATTCAAAAAAAACTCGTAAGCTTTCATTTCATTGTTATACGATAAACAACCATATTATCATGTTTTCATCTTCACCCGTAATTTCTCTATCAATTTTAAAAACTAAATTTATTCATTTGTTTTTCATTAATATACCTATTTAAAAAATAATTTTAAGACTGAAAAATAATTTATCATAATCTAATCAAAAGTTGAGAACGATCAGGTGAGACGAGAGAAAATTACCTTATTTATTTACTTAATAATGGAAGAGAACATATGAAAAAAAATGATAATAAAAATATTGAGTTTACATCTAACTTTTTTTAGTAAAATAAATAAATAAATATGAAAGAAGAATATAATATAGAGAAACTCAAAAAACAGTAGAAAAGAAAATAAAAAATATCTTAATAATTTTGTTTTTTTATATATTTAATTTTACGTTTTATTATTTATTATTGTACTTTATAAAATAAATAAAAAATACTTAATTTAATTTTTATTAATTTTGAATATAATATTATTTAATTTAAAAAATAAAAATAATTTAAAAAAATTTAAAAATTTAAAAAATTTATATAATTTAAAAAAAATTAAATATAAAATAATGAAAAAAAATTAAAAGAATTGGGGGCCGTGGCCCGTGGCACCCGCTGCACCTTCCAACCTCCGCCCCTGACTAGAACAAGATTAGTACTACCATTTAGTTGTTTGATTCTCTTAGTTTGCAGCAGACTCGTCTTCTTCTCATGTCATCATCCTTCAGCTACGATGTGTTCCTCAGCTTCAGAGGCTCTGATACTCGCTACGGTTTCACTGGCAATCTCTACAAAGCTCTTTGTGACAAGGGAATCCATGCCTTCATTGATGATGAGGAGCTTCAAAGAGGGGATGAAATCGGAGAAGCACTTATCGAAGCCATTAAACAGTCTAGGATGGCCATAGTTGTGTTCTCCAAGAACTATGCATCTTCTTCCTTTTGCTTAGATGAACTTGTCAAAATCATTGACTGTGTTAAGGAAAAGAGTCGTTTACTTTTGCCCATTTTCTACGACGTCCACCCTTCGCATGTTCGAGGCCAGTCTGGGAGTTATGCAGAAGCTTTGGCCATGCACCAGGAAAGGTTCAAAAGCAGCAACCAAAGCCTCAATGATAACATGGGCAGGTTGCAAAAATGGAAGATGGCTCTTAACCAAGCAGCTTGTCTGTCCGGCAAGCATTACAAACTTGGGTATGCTACTTCTCTCCTCGGACAATCATGTGTGTCCATCCGACCAATATCTATCTGACATGTCATGTCGCTGAGAGATTGGTCGGAAGGATCATACTATGGTCATGTTTTACAGGTTATTTAGTTTTAAGTAAATACTCTATGAATTGAGAAGATTTTTACACCATCATCATCAAATTACAAACATTTGGCACATGGGTAAGTTTTATCATACGGGTAAGTGACTTTTATAATACATGTCTTAAAATTCATGCAAACATGTGTTTTTATTGAACTGCAATTTTACAACTTTTTATACTAACAGCACCTGTGAGACTAATGTAAGTTTTGTCCTTGCATATACAAATTAAACTAGTTCATTGTATGCCTTGCAATCTGAGTTCCAGTGATGTAATTATCATTTTTCAAAACATGGATATGATGATTTTGGCATGACTTCACAAAAGCTTCTTTGATTGGACAGAAATGAATATGAACACGAGTTTATAGGGAAGATAGTTAAAGAGGTCTCCAACAAGATAAACCGCAGACCTTTGCATGTTGCAGATTACCCCGTTGGGATGGAGTGTCGAGTGCAAAAAGTGAAGTCACTTCTTCAATTTGGATCTGATTCTGGAGTCCACATTGTAGGGATATATGGAATAGGCGGAATGGGGAAGACAACACTAGCTCGAGCAGTTTACAATTCCATTGCAGACCAATTTGAAGGTTTATGTTTTCTTGATGGTGTGAGAGAAAACGCTGTTAAACACGGGTTAGTACATCTCCAAGAGATGCTTCTTTCTGAAATAGTTGGAGAGAAGGATATTAAGATAGGAAGTGTAAGTAAAGGAATTTCAATAATAAAGCATAGGCTCCACCGAAAGAAGGTTCTTTTGATTCTTGACGATGTTGACAAACTAGAACAAGTGCGAGCAACTGTTGGAGTGCCTAATTGGTTTGGTTCTGGAAGTAGAGTCATCATAACAACTAGGGACAAACATCTGCTTCAGGGAGTTGATGGAAAATATGAGATAGAGGATTTAAACGAGGAAGAAGCACTTGAATTGCTTAGTTGGAATGCTTTTAAAGATGACAAAGTTGATCCAAGTTACAAGGACATTTCAAACCAAGCAGTGGCTTATGCTTCTGGCCTTCCACTAGCTTTGGAAGTAATAGGTTCCTTGTTGTTTGGAAAAGGCATAAGAGAATGGGAATCTGCATTAGATCAGTTCAAGAAAATCCCTAACAAAAGGATCCAAGAAATACTTAAGGTGAGCTACAATGCTTTAGAGGAGAATCAACAGAGAATTTTTCTTGACATCGCTTGCTGCTTGAAAGGATATGAATTTGAAGAGGTTGAAGATATTCTTGGTGCTCATTATGGTGTTTGCATGAAATATGACATAGGAGTGTTGGTGGATAAATCTCTCATAAAAATTAAGAATGGCTGTGTGACACTTCATGAATTGATAGAGGTTATGGGCAAGGAAATTGATCGCCAAGAATCACCCAAAGAGCTTGGGAAACGCAGGAGGTTATGGTTCCATAAAGATATAATTCAAGTTTTAGCAGAAAATACAGTAAGACTGACATGGATGACTTTTTCTTAAATTTTTAACCTTGATTTCTTTCTTTGGCTATTGTATGTATGCTCACATAACTGCTGTGTTTGTGTTTTTTGTGCCTTTTGTTCTAACAGGGGACCAGTGAGATTGAAATCATCTGTTTTGATTTCCCCTTATTTGAAGAAGATGAAGAAGTATTTGTAGAATGGGATGGAGGGGCCTTTAAGAAGATGAAAAACCTGAAAACACTAATTATTAGAAACTCTCATTTTTCAAAAGGTCCAGCATATCTTCCAAATAGTTTAAGAGTATTAGAATGGTGGACATATCCATTACAGGATTTACCAACTGATTTTCATCCGAACAAACTTGCCATATGCAAATTACCCAGAAGTTGCTTTACATCACTTGAGTTAGCAACCATATCAAAGGCATGTGTAATGGCTTCATTTCCAAGATCATTCGAAGATTATTCAGTTGGTTCTTATTTGTTTTCCCTTTTCTCTTTTGCAGAAGTTCATGAATCTGACAGTTCTGAAATTTGATGGGACTGAATGTTTGACGAAAATACCTGACATATCCAGCCTCCAAAATCTAGAAAAACTGACATTTGAGTGTTGTGAGAATTTAGTAGCAATTCATGATTCTGTGGGTTTTCTTGATAAACTTAAAATCTTGAGTGCTTTTGGGTGCAGCAAGCTTACGAGTTTTCCACCCATCAAGTTGATCTCTCTTGAACAACTGGATCTTTCATCATGTTCAAGTCTTGAGAGTTTTCCGGAAATATTAGGAAAGATGGAAAACATAACACAGCTAGAGTTGAAGTACACTCCCTTAAAAGAATTCCCATTTTCATTTAGAAATCTTGCTCGACTTCAAGATTTGGTGCTGGTTGACTGCGGAAATGTTCAGTTGCCGAGTAGCATTGTCATGTTGTCAGAACTGGCTGAGATTTTCGCCCTTGGGTGTAAAGGGTGGCTATTGCCAAAACAAGATGAGAATGATGAACAAAAAGTAAGCTTAGTGTCTTCAAATGTAAAATGTCTTTGTCTCTCGGGCTGCAATCTATCAGATGAATACTTTCCCATGGTTTTAGCATGGTTTGGTAATGTGAAAGAGTTAGAGCTATCAAGCAATAGCTTCACATTTCTTCCAGAATGCATCAAACAGTGTCGCTCTTTAAAATTACTTAACTTGGATAACTGTGAGCATCTTCGAGAAATTAGAGGGACTCCACCAAATTTAGAATATTTCTCTGCTGGAAATTGCAAATCCTTGAGTTTCTGTTGTTCAGCCATGCTATTGGACCAGGTTGTTTTTAATTGTATCTTGTGATTTGATGATGTACTTGGTGTTGCTAAACTTATGCATTATTTAGGACTACCTTTTTTCATTGGTAATGGACAATGTACTTAATATTGCTAAACTTCTGCAATATTTATCACTATACTTTTTGATTTGATAATTGATGATGTACTAAATGTTGCTAAGCTTATGCCTTATTTATGACTATCCTTTTTTATTTGATAATGTACTTAATGTTGCTAAACTTGTGCATTTATGATTTGATCATTGATAATATACTTAATAATTGCTAAACTGATGAATAATTTATGATTCTCAGGAACTGCATGAGGCTGGAAACACCATGTTTTGTTTGCCAGGATCTTGGATTCCAGAATGGTTAGAGCAACAAAGTATAGGTCCATCACTATCTTTCTGGTTTCGTGAGAAATTCCCTGTCATGGATCTGTGTTTTGTTATTGGGCCAATGGGTACTGACTCTATATTGTTTAGACCAATCATGACCATCAATGGCAACACAATGGAGATAAACTCCTTAACTGATAAGAGATTTTGTTTCGATTTCCCGGCATCGGATTATCATATACTCATCATTGGTACAAAGTACATGAAGTTTGGAGATAATCTGGATAAACCACTCTCAAAAAACGAATGGAATCATGTGGTGGTTTCCATTGCTCTTGATTTTGAACCAACCCCTAAAGAGATAATTGTCAAGCAAACTGCACTCCATGTAATCAAACCAGAAAGTAGCATGGATGATATCCAATTCACCGATCCTTGTAATCAACCTTCCTTCAAAGAGAAGCAAAGATTGGTTGACACTGTTGATTGTCACAGACAATTTATGCAGCAGCAAACCACTTTGGTTTCATTGGAACCACTTTCAATGAATCCACCTCAAGCATGCAAAAATAATCTGAATTGGGATTCATTTTCAACTGGAACAAGTAGCATTGCCAGTGTCCAGGGTATTGAATTCATTTACTGCATTTCTTTCTTTGTGTGTTTTTCCTATTATTGGACATCCACGTAACTAGAGATAAAACATATTCATAGTATATATATGGATGCAAACTTGTTTTGTGGGATTAAGTTAAACTTAAAATCCACTTCTTAAAGACTTCTTAATTTTAATGCAAATGAAACTGTATTGATTATTGACATGTTGGTACTTCTTTATTGTTCATCTAATCAAGTAAAGGAAACAAAAAAACAGTACTAGGGCTATATTGATGTTGCAGTGCATTGTTAAATGTTTGCCTGCAGAATGCACGCATGATTTCAATTCGTTGTATGAGTTCTGACTTACTAACTTGAAACAAATTATTCAAATTTATTGTCCCACAGAATATGAAATTGCATCACAGAAGTTACGTTTGGACATGGGGATTTTGCAATTTGTGCAGCAGCGGAAAAGATTGGCTATTTTGGGTTTACTGCAACAACGACGCACGGCTTCATTGGATTTACTGCAACGAAGGGGCAGAGAATTGCTTTCTTTGCTTTCTTCTCCATCATTGGAGTTGATGGTCTCATGGGAGAGGAGATGCATCACCAGTGTCCAAGGTAATTTGTGATTGTGGCATATTTTTGTTCCTACTTTCTCTGTTACTAATGACAAAATGATATCTTGTGTTTGATTGAGAAATTACAATTTTAAGAAAATTCAAATTTTAGAAAGCTTTGGAGGATTGAATGTGATTCTACTTTGGTCTGTTGAGCTTTTACATCCTTTCTGATGTTTCTTGGAGAATCTTGGAGACTTAGGGAGAGATGGCGTAAATGCGAGTAATTCCTACCACGTCCAATAGTTCCACATTGTCGAGATTTAAGACGGTTTAAATATCCTTCTTCTTTTTATCCTTGATACGTGAAGAAGTATAAACTTCACAACTGATAATATCTCGGATACATGATGATTGATACCCAATCAAAGTCTAATGCCATTCAATGTAGATAAGTTGTAGGCCTCAAAAACTAGAAAGTTTTAAATGGTGATCGATTTTGCCTCTTGCTATAAACTTATATTTTTTTCATAATAAGAGTTTTCTTCGTGTGTTCAGAGTTGTATAGGTTTTCTGGACATTTTTTATTCATTTTTTATTCCCATATTCAGAATTGTGGATGCTTTTTGGAAAGTTATTTCATCTATTTTACATGGGTTTGGCTTTTTATTTAATAAATGTATTTTAATGTATTATAAGCATAACTAAGATGGTAAAGTGTAATTATTTTTAACATGAGTTTTATAAAAAATATAAAAATAGAGAGGAGGAACTACACTTTAAACTATATATGTGCATGAAAAGGATTACTCTTAAAATGGTTTCTTTCAGGCTTGCAGGAGCAACATTTACCTTCCACCATCAAACAAAACTTTGAAGGTTGTAATGGCATCAATGATGCCAAAGTGAATGAAGTCATAAGATGCAACAACAATTCTGGAAATGATAATGAGAGAACCCCATTAATGGAAGAGCTACTAATGACAAAGGTTAGTGTATGATTACAACTATGAAGCATAATAAAAATGATCACATCACCTTGATTTACTTGATCATGAACTATCTGAGAAACACTGACAGTAAACATGAAATAACATGTTAATAATGTAACATTGTATTCAATGAAATAGGAGAATGATGTTCACAGCAAGAGATACCAACATGTCGGGAAAATGGCTTCGGATCCAATGGAATTAGAATATCTTTTACACATTCAGAAGATCAATTTCTCTCAAAGATAAACACTCTGTAATTTCAATGACAAGAGTTTCTTGTGTGCTATAATCCTGTTATTGGTTGCATTATATTTATTTTTCTTTCTTGTATTATGTTGTATATTTATAAATCATCCAATATGTAAATGATTTATGCATTGAATTACTCCAACTTTTTCATTTAAATTGCTTCCAGTGTAATTTTACTTATTCATATGTCCAATTTTGTAATATAAAAATTAAATTTAAATTTTCTAATTAAGTTTCGTTTAATTTGACCTTTTTCATTTCAAATGTTAATAGCTATTTCAAATGTTAATAGCTATACGTTTTTTAATTACAGTAATTATTACGGATTTAAAACAATTCTAAATAAAATATTATTTTCAAAACCCAAACTTCACATATAATTTTTTTATTAATTTTTAAATATCTTATACATTTAGATATTTTATCCCTGTTATAATTTTTTTTGCTCTAAAAATGTTTATTTTTTATTTTTTGTATCTAAGTATTGTATTTTTTTTATTTTGGTGTAAACAACATAAGATATGATAATTATTTTTATCTTTAATAAATCAAACTTTTTAAATAAATTTTTTATTAAAAATATGAAAATTTACGAAATAGTTAAAACTTAATTAAAGGAAAAAATTTATATTAATGACGTATTCACACTAGCGAAAAACAATTAACTGGAAATTTACGAAATAATTAATTTTTAAAATAATAAGTAAAATTGGAAAAATAAGATATGTATACAAAAGATGTTTTCAAAATAACTGTTAAAAAGATAAAAGAAATTAATAAAATAATTGATAATAGTAATTAAAATAATTAATTTTTAAAATAATAATTAAAGGTAAAATTAAAAAAAAATAAATTGTAGACAAAAAAAATCATCTTTATATATTAACCTTTATATATTAATTGATAATAAACTTGGAAAAATAAGATATGTATGTCATAAATGTTTTCAAAATAACTCTTAAAGATGAAAAAGAGTTTTAAAATAATGGTTAAAGATAAATTATTTATAAAATAATTAAATTTTAAAATAATAATTAAAAATAAAATTAAAAAAATGAATTATAAACACATAAGAAAAGAATCATCTTTAAATATTTTTTAAATCTATAACAACGTATAAGAGAAATTTTCTCTTTTTTGTCTACATTTCATAATACCAATTATACCCTTTATAATATAATTATTTATTAAATTTTTTCAAATTAACATACTTTTACCTATTTTTTATAAAACTGTTTATCTTTTTTCTTTTTTTTTATTCATCAACAATTATTCTATCTATTCATTACATTTATTTTATATATCAACTTAATAATATTACATTATTATCACCTATTAATATAATATCATTCATAATTAAATAATATCACCCTATTAGTATTACTAGCGTAAACACAGGTGCTATCGCGCCTGTATGTACGCATTTTTTGAATTATATTAATAATTGATGATATTGTAATGTTATTAAGTTAATGAACAAAATAAAAGTATATTTATAAAAATTAAAGTGAGATGTATGGAGAAAATATGAGAAAAATAACTGTTGATGAATAGTAGGAGAAAAAAAAAGAAGGAGATAAGTAAAAGTAACCGTTAATTTTTAAAAAATTTAATAAATAATTAAATTATAAAAGGTAAAGTTGGAATTATGAAATGTCCCCTTTGTATATAGTTATAGATTATAAATTTTATATATTATTACAGATAAATAAACACCTATATATGTGTTAAGTTAGTAATAATGGGGGTAAAGAAAGTAAAAGCGTTCATTTTATTCATATAGCAGTTACAACTTCCAACTGTTACCAATTTTCAAATTACCCGCTCCTTCGTTTCGTTCCATCTCCTTTCATGTTAGTGTCTTCAGCCTCTGTTTCATCCACAGATCATTCACCGCAACGCAGGTTCTTCTGCTTTTGTCTTCGTTGGTTTGATTTTCTGATTTAAACGGTTCGTTTTGGTCACCATTACGCGTACGCTGCCAGTTTTTGAGGCAACAACGAATACCAGAGAGCTCATTCCAATGGAATTCGAGGAAGCGCATAACAATTTCCTCGCTATAAGACTGTTATATAGACTTCTCGAAGATAATAGCATCGCCTTGCAAAATTCAAATCCAAAGCATGTATGGCACTTCTTTTAACTTGCATTGGATTTTCCTGTTTACATATGCTATGTCTAGTTCGTAGATATTGTTTGTTGGGTCGGTGTAGAGGTTGGCATATATTTGATTAGTTAGATTCTGTTAATTCTACACTAGAAATACTTACAGGTGTATCATATCTAGTATAAATGATCAAAACGTAAGAAACTTAACAATAATGGTATAACAAAATATCCGAAAATATTTCGGTTATTTGGGGATTTTCAGAGTGTGGATCTCAGAGATAACCACTGTAAAGGTTCAAGAACTAGGGAAAAAAGAGAACACCAGAATTTGAATGTCTGATTGAGTTTCAGAAATTGGAAGAAACTCTGGCCGGAACAAAAAAAAAAGATAAAAAAAGAAAAGTTTAAGTAGAATATCCGCTCTGTGTAAGTGTAAAAGATTTTTTCATACTGTAGTTTTTTGTTGTATCTAGTCTGGAGATATTCTTAGGAGTTTTGGTCCTTCGAACCAGTTAAGAGGTTAATCATAAATAAATTCTACTGTATTCAAATACTGATCAACTTTTGTAACGATTATTTTAAAAATGATACCTTTCTAAAATGCATGAAAATTAAACTCCAAGAATATTTACTTAAATGAAAAAACATTATTATCACGTTGGAAAAAGAAACAACTAACAGTATTTAATAATGTGGACCTACCTCAGTTGAGAGCTTTGTTCCCAAATTAGCGGGACCAGTTACAGAATCTGAAAGAATTGTGTTTAGACTCTCTCTTTTTGGTTCTTGCTGTTGTTATTGATAGTATTATTACTAACTACTCAGAGACATCTGAGTGTATTAGTGGTAACTCTTATGATGTGTATTTTCGTTTGTTTGTGGCAGTTGGTTGAGTGGGCACGAAATTTATTGAAAAGTTTGCTGGATGTTGCTGTTGAAAGTGTTTTTGAGACTCATTTAAAGGTGCATGTATATGGTTCCCCATTTTCCAATGGGACCCTTCCTTTTAGAATAAAAAGTTGTAAATGAGAGATATGATTCTCTTCTATTTTTAACCTTAATGAGTGGAATCAAATGAACTTTTATGGTAATGCTTCAAATTGTAGAACTTACTGAACTTTAGGCAGTATGAAGAATATGATTTCTTTTACTAAAGTCATTCTTTGAATAAAAAAAACATTTCTCCAGTGGCAGGAGTCAAATTCTCTAGTGGCAGCCAACATTTCTCAAAGCTCAGTGAAATATCTAACTTGTAGTAAAAGGACTTCAGAGAAGGATGAACAGCCTCAGTTGAGATTAATTTCAAGAAAACAACTGTCAGAGCTCTCAAAGTTTAGTATCTCAGATGATGGAGGAACAAAATGTAAAACATTATGCTGTATAGGTGAGGAAAGCAATAAGATGCAACCGAATACAGTAAAGGCAACAGACCTGTCTAATGACAATGACAGTTTGCCCAACACTGAGAGTATCCATAGCAAACAACAGCAAAATGATGTAAACCCTTTATATGGTGATGGTGTGGATGCAAAAGAATCGTTACAAATGTTTGATGCAAAAGATGATGAGCAAAATGAAGAGAATAATGCATTATTGTTGAACAGGATCCATGAAGCGCAAAGAAACTCTAATGCTGCTGGACAAGTTGAACATCCGGATCAGAAGGGAGATTTCTCTGATGATTTGGTTAATGCAATAAAAAAAATTGAGTCTCGGATTTTGGCTTTCCAAATTTGTTCCAATGTGATGGATTCCACTAAGAACAGTGCAGGTCATCTTACTTCGCATGAAGCAGCAAATTCAGACAGTCCTGTAATCCAGAGAAAGAGTGGAGTTTCAGGAAGTCAGATTAGTAGTGGAAAGTCCCTCTTGAAAGGACATAGGTTGATGAGTCAAAAAACATTTAAATTGAGTTTTAAGGATGAAAATTCGATTTCTGCAAGTGCATTTGAGGAATCCTTTTTTCCTGGAAAGGAATCATTGAGTCAAAGTCAGATGGCAAATCAGAACTCTTGGCTTCATAATAGTGCAGAGTCTGCAAAGAATATTGATGTACCGAAGCAAATTGGTACTCAGATGGTATCAAGAGGAGAGTGCTTGAGCAGTCATGAAAGAATTCAAAATTCAGAACGAAACATAGCTATAGATAGTGTTAAGCCAACGGATGGGTTAGTTAGCGGTGATGCCTATTCTGAGACTCGAGCTAGTAAGGGTATTCAAGGTTCCAGGGTCCCTCTGAATCAAGACAATAAAAATAAGAAACATTCCATGTTAGTAAGTAAAACAAACAGGGAAAGTTCAGCAAGAAAAAATTCAGTGGCATGGTCTAAGACTGACCAGAATCCAAGGGAAATGAGTTCTGAATCTTCCTATACACAGAAGTCAGTTAGATCCAGGACCATTAGTGCAATGAGAGAAAAACCACCACCTCATCAGATGATAATGAAACCAACCCTATTGGATCAGAGATCCAGTGAAATTAAGGTAAATTCCCATAAACACAGAGACAGGAGAAAGACTCTTAACACTAGTCATCTTGAACCACGGAATACAAGAGTTTTACAACAACATCTTGAACAGGAGGAGTCAAGCTCAAGCTCAAGCTCTAAGTCTGACTCTGACTCTTCTCGCTGGAGCTCTCAGCAAGGTAGTCCTAATAGTAGTAGTAGTGACTCTGAGGACTATTCCTTGTCAGATGGAACACAGTGTCCTTCATCAGGAAGGATAGTGGATTATGAGGGCAGTTCAGAGGAGACTAACAATTCATATCTCGAGATGGATGATGACCCTTCTAGATTTGGAAGTTTCAAATCTTATAGACATCACTATGAAAGACATCATAAGGAAACAACTGGAAGACTAAGGAGGCTGAGAAATAAGTTAGGACTAATCTTTCACCACCACCATCATCACCATCATCATCATGATGATCATGTTAACACTCATTCTAGAGAAGGTCATGGACTTACTACGTGGAATCACTTGCAGAATGTCTTCCACCATAAAGACAATCATGGAGTGCTAACAAAGAAAGTTGAGAAGACAAAGGGAGGGGCTGCTGCAAAAGTGTTGTCAAGAAACCAGGTTGGGCAGTTTAATAGACTTGCGGAAGGGGTACTGAGACACATCCGGCATTCAAAGAAACCAAAGCCTCCCAAGCTTGATGTGGTGAAACAGTCAAGTAATAAGCCACATGGACATAATCAGAAGAAGTTGCGTTGGTTGCAAATCCTTCGAAAACAACAACAGGGAGAGAAGATGAAAAACCAACGCAGAGCTAATGCACTAAAGAATTATTGATTGATCTTGGTTGCGCCTAAGAATTTCTCACCTCACAGCTATTGCCTTTCAGCTCGCCGTATTCAAAATTCCTATCAGACTGGCAGAACAGGTATATCCCCAAGTTTTCTTCTATTTTGGCTCTGTTGAATGGAAGCTTTGTGACACTTGAAATTCATAGATATGGATCCGATGATGCAGCATTTTGTTAGTAGTTTCACGGTGATACAGTATTATGTAATTGCATTGTTATCAGGATTTTATTAATATGTTAGCATAATTATACTGGGTATGCTTGTTATTATGCGTACTCAAAGCAGGGTCCTTACATTCCCTGTTTATTAGTTTTGAGTACTTTTAGAACTTCTTTAGATATTAACTTAGCTTTCCACATAAAATAGATTGAGTATTTGAAGTTATTTACGTGTTTCTCTAAATCATTGTTTAGTATTACATATTTCACTAAATATTTCAAAATGTCCTTTAAGTTGACAATATCAACTTCAACTGTGGTCTAGACCATTCTTTCCAAGCTCATTTAATTGGTGATAGGATCTCTTGCTAATTTATCTTATTATGGCCAAAATTATAGAGAATAGTACAACAAAAAGCATGACACCTTTATTTTTTCTTTAGCTGCTACAATTAGGTTCTGTTCTCCAAGTTGCAACCAAATTTGGAATGAATGAACATAAACAATTGTGCAATTCTCTAATTCCGTGTTGGTTAATTCCTTAATGAAATTATTGGGTACCCTAGACTTTGAAAAGATTGATATATGTATGTACCAGATGCTTTTTAATATATAATTTTCCTTTATGCTAAATGACTAATAATCGAGACCTGATATTAGAATAGTATAACAGTCTCTGTCTAGACAGATAATACAAGAGATACACACTTTGGAATGCGATGCAGAGAGAAACAATATATTCAGGATTATTAACTCTAATAATTTACTCATCTTTTATGACAATAAGTTGTAATTCTATTTCAAACAGCAAAAGGTAACTCAGGCGCACTTCAATTTTACAAACATGTAGAGTGCAGCTGGTGGAGAAAGGAATAAAGGTACATAAGCTTAATTTTCAGGACTATCTGTACAATATTACTTGTAGACTGAGTTTCATTCATTGTTAAGGCAGTAAAATCAGAAAATAAAGGGTAACATGAGATAAATATTAGGGATTCTTTGATGGGAGAATGTAATCTACTCTCTCCCTTGTTTGAACAATTGTATCTATGGTGCTGTATATGTCTTGAAATTTATGGCTACCTTTGTAGGAGACAATGAGATCTAAGTTGTGTGTCTATCAAGGTTGGTGGGACAAGGATAAATGTTCCAATTCCATCTAGTCTGAATTAAGTATGTGGTTCTAGTATAGGCTAATTGGTTGTATGTTTGGTCATAGTATCACTATTATTATTAAATTGATTAAGAGAAATATTAATATACTAATTTTACCTTGTGTTCTTTAATCATTTTCTGAGTTAAAATCTTAGTTATATGAATTTTAGTATGAAATAAATTATGTTAAAAAAAATAATTTAGGTTAAATATATTTAGAATATTCGTGTCATAGCTTGTTATGATAAAAAATATTAACAATTTTTTTCTTTGATTGCTACAAACTTATTATGTATATGCACTTATGTGCAGACTAAGTATACTTATGCACTTGTGTGCACAGAATAAATATGTTTAAATAAAAATTTAAAATTGAAACATAAATTAAAAGAGGTGGTTCAGTTTCTAAATTCATGCTTAATTTTCTTTATCAGTAATTGATATTACAAATATTATTTGTGTCATTTTAATAAACATTAATATTTTATATTTTATTGCAATAAATGATGTTGACATACAGATAAAGATTATTTAAAAACAGAAATACATAAAAGTTCTCCTTAAACAAAATTGAAAGTACATAAAATTATAAAACAAATAATTCAAAATTAGCACACATCATTATATTTAAAATATTTATAAATATGAATTATATGACTATCATTTCAAAATATACACTGTTGAATGAATACAAGTTATATTTTATATAAATTATTAATAATATGATCCTTAGCAGAGATGTATCAGTCTAAGTAATCCTGGTTATGTAAAATTTTACCAAATAAGGACTACTAAAAAATAAAGCTGTTGAAAAAAAATTCAAATATAATATTATAAATAAAATTTATTTAAATTTAAAATAGTAACCTTTTTCATTGTTGTGAACATGTTGTTACTTATTATCACAACTAATTATGTTCCCATAGTTATTTTTATTATTTTAATCAACTTACTGGACGTGGAATCAAATATTCCACGGAACTATTTATCCAGTTCCTCGTCTAATTCTCTGGCCCATGGGCTTGACCAGAACCGGTGGCCGTATAGCCCGGGCCGGGCCCAAGCCCGAAACCTACATACCTGAGTTTCTGTTTTCCGTCCCTTCTATCACTTTGATGCAGCTTCTGTCTCTTTCAGCCGCTACGGTATCCGAACTTCCGTTGTTGACGCTTGCAAACACCTTCAGCACGTTTAGTCTCATAACACAACCCAAGTAACACTACAAACCCTATTCATCAATTGTTATTGTAACTACGCATGGCGTTATTGTTTTTCAATTTTTTACCTTTGTTTCCATTCTACAATCTCAAATTTTCTTATAATTTCGATATTTGGAGGCAAAATCGATAAACAAGTCCACTCCTCTCTGTTATGGGCTTCATGTTTTATGATGTTTTATGGTTGAATTTCAATTGTTAGATGATGTAGTAGAGGACTCAATAAATTTTTTCTGGTTGAGATCTGTGAAACTTGAATTTGAGAAGTTAAAAGAAAAAAAAAAGACTGAATTTTTGGTATAGTTAGAATTTAGGGTGGAGAATTTGGGTTTATGTTAAAGAAATTATTCAGAAGAAAAAAGTAAGAAAAGATAAAATAGTTTGAATTGTAGTAGTCAAACAAAGAAGATATTAGCTTTTATTTAAAGAATATTATTAACCACAGATTATAATTAGACAAACCAAATTGGCATAAAACCATCTTTGTATTGTAGCATCCTTAAGGTCTAACTACAAACAACTGATAAAGTAATAGTGATTGGATTGAACATGCAAAAGAGACGGGACCAACCAAGCTGGTGACGGGGTTTGTGGCATAATAAATTAGAGAGACATATTTTAACTCTGGTCTAAACTGATGGTGGATTTGATGCCATGCATGTAGCATGCAAATTGTAACTATGGAAAAACATGTTTTATGGTTGGTTTATGGTCTGAGTTTTCTTGCATAAGGTTTTTTTCATTTTCTTGTTTTGTTTACCTGCAAAACATTTTGCTTGCCAGAATTGGACTTTCTGTTTGAAGAGTCCAGCACTTTCTGTTATGCTATCTTATTTAAGATAATTGAGCTATTTGTAATATCTTGCTACTTCTTTGGTGTTCATATCTGAGTTACACTTGTAACTTTATGATTTTATTTACTTGTGGAATTGAATGATGTGTGGATGAAAGAAATTTTAATTCAGCTATGTCTTATTGCTTATTTTTAAAAAGAAAATTTCAGAAAACTGTGATAGAATGGTTTGGCTGATCAAAAATTCTGTGCAGGTAAGTTTGCTTTACTTTTAATACAAATATTGCAGTGTTGAAGACTTGTTTATTGTTATTTGTTATTGATGTATAGTAGATGCCAACATTCAAGTTTTTTTTAACCTATTTGTATTTGTTTGATCAATGTTATTTGAATTTGAAATTATGAATTGGTTTGCTAAGTTTAACTCGTATTTATTTAACAGGAGAAAATGACTCATGAGAATACAGTAGGCGTTGAGATAGATTATGAATATGATGATTGCAATAATTCCAAGCGCCCAAAAATGACTTCTAAAGTATGGGAAGAAATGCAGCGAATTCAAACCATCGAAGGGAGTAAGGTTCTGTGCAGACACTGTGGAAAACTGTTGCAAGATAACTGTGGGACTTCTCATTTAAAGCGTCATTTAATGATATGCCCTAAGCGTCCTAAACGTCTGGATGCTACTACTCAAGATTCAATGGCGTCAGGGTGTTTTAGAGCTCTTCCCAGTAGTGCTAGAGGTAACCATTATCTTTGCTCCCCCAAATGGATGTTATCTCCAACTCCAATTTTCTTTACACATATAGTTGATCAATCTCTTCTATAGTATTATGTGGTAGATGGACCCAAACAAATGTCTGATCAATTAACAGTTGAAAATTTTTAAAAAGTTTGGTAGGACATGGCATCTAAATGGTTATAACTTATAAGTTTTCAACTTTTATTGTGACAATAGTCAATCACCTGCACACGTGTTTCTCAAGTTGTTGTCTGCCTTAAGTCACTGATAATGATGAATCGATGCAACATGTGGTAGCTATAATAGAGTAAGAAATTGATTTAAACAACATTTACTATTTGCTTCACTGCTAGATTTGCTATATGTATGCAGCAGGTTGAGAAACTTGTTTTCCTGTGTTTTTTATTACATTTTGCATTTCTTCCGATTGGCCATGCGAGATTTTACCTCTCATTATCACTGGAATATATATTTTTATTTTGTAGAATCTGGATTAAACACAGTGCTTATGGTTCGTCCGTTGAAGATCGAGCCTGAATCACAAGTCCCATACTTTTTTCCGACTTCAAATAATCGAGTTCCAACTATTGCATCCACTGGAAATGCTCCCAGTTCCATTCAAGAACTACGTGCAAAAACTAGTTCCCCCCTTATGCTACCTACCATTGAATCTCCCAAGAATCAGGTGGAACTCGCTCTGGATGACGTAGAAATGAAAGCATTTTATGCTTCTCTTGATGCAGAGACCTCGGTTATGTCTCCTTCTCAAGATATCACAGTTGTTACTGAATTATCCAACTCCACACCCTCTGAAGAGACTAAGAAAGCATTGAAAACCCTGCAAGACCTTCTTTCCAAAGACTTCACTGATCTATTGCATACTGGACAATCTGGTACCATCAAATCCTCCATAGAATATCTTGCCAAGTTATCTGCAGACGATGGAATCTCTGCAGAAATGAGGTTGTTGATATTAGAAGTTTCTAGGGAATTCACTCGCTGGAGTTGTGACTACAACGATGCTAATAGGAAAATAGAATCTGCCAACACCAACATCTTGAAAGCAGATAAACTTGAAGAAAATCTTGAAGCTAACAAGAAGGAGTTCAAGGAGGTTTCGTCCTTAGAGAATGAATTAAGCAACCAGTTATCATGTTTGGAGAAAAGGAAGAAAGAGCTGGAGGAGCAAATAAATGCAATTAAAGCTAACATTTCTGTTTTTCAATCAGCTAAGGTAACCAGTACGAAGAGAAAAAGAGAAGCTTTTGAAGAAGCAAAGATTCTTAAAGCTCAAAGAGATGAGTTGAAGGAACAAGTGCCTCACTTGAAGAATGAGTTGGAAGTGGCCAAGAAGAACCAAGCACATATTCGAGCTGAATGGTCAAAGCTTGGAGAAAAATTTAACAAAAGCTTGAATGGGATGAATCATGAGGAGAACTTGGATGGTAAATCCGTGCAGGAAAATTCCATTTAACAAACTGAGTGTCGATGTCAATACCTTCATACCAAATCCATGATGAGCTAAAAATAAGCTCTGATATTCGTTATACATTTGGTGGAAAATGAAACAATTTTACCATTGATTTTAATTTCATGATCTTATCTATAACAAAGCACATTATTATTTTTGTTAGATGAAGTATTTGTCCGAGGCCTTCTATTTCAAAATATATTATTTAATTGATCATGTGAAATATCTAATTATTGATTATAATCTGGTTTTAGTTCAACTTAAAATGTGAAGAGATTGTAACACGAGTGTGTATCAAATTTGTTTTGTTTAATTTTAACTTTTAATTTGCGTGTAATCGTACTGTTTGATTAGTATTAGTCGACAAGAAATTGCTGAGCAACATAATTATGTTTGTGTTATTTGTTAAATGGAGATTTAACTATATATTCCCTATAGTTGCATTTTTTATTTACCGAATAGAGTCAGGAATTAAAAAGGACTAAAAACAGTACTTACAGAAACTAAAATGAATGAACTTTAAGTATATAAACTAAAAAGATAAAGTTTATTCAACTAAATGATTAACATGCTTATTTTAACCTTATAAGTATATTGTGAACATTGAGATTTATTATGTTATCTATATTAAGACATGTTAGAGCCAGAGTTCGGAATGGATCCTCCACATGTTATTAGATTACTTTCTTAAGCTTTGAAAGCCCTTTTAGTCTTACTAACTAGATTCACAATATAATAGTCTCTGTCTCACAATTTAATAATAATAATAATAATAATAGTAATATTATTATTATGTAATAATTAAAGGTCATCAAATGTTATTAAAAAATAACATATAGTATATAAAATATGTTTATCCTAGTGTGAGACATAAGTGGTGAAGTTTCATTAACTTGCAGCAGGGGCATGTGATTGCAGCAATTTGCAGCACTACATCATGAATAAAAGACAAAGAATTAACTAATTTGCAGCACAGTTGGTGAAAGTGGGAACAGGATTGGTGATTGTCAATTGAAGAATAGGGAGTGTTTATTTTGGTACACTGAAAAGTGTGTACTGTTATATAGCAAGAAAAGAAAAACAAAAACACTTTCCTTTCCTTTCTTGTATTTTGGGTGACTAATACAAATGTGTGTCTGGTTTTGTAATTTTGGTGCATCATTTTGTAATACAAGAAACAATTCTATTTATGGTGTTTTTCTTTCTCTTTCTGCAACACCCTACAACTTCACAAGTAAAAAACAAAAAGGGGCATTAATATCGATATTTTGGGCACAACTTTGAAGAAGTATTTTGTAAACTTGACAAATGAAAATAATAATAAAAAAATTAAAAAATTAAAAATGTTTTTAATTCTTAAATTTGAATGTAAAATTAAATTTATTTTTATCTCGATATATTTTAATCTTAAACTTTAAAAAAAATCATTTCAAACTATTGACACTAAGTTTTTTTTTTATATTATTAAATAATGATTTAAATTAAAACTTCTCGTATGTTAAAACAACTCAAACATCGTGTGTAAAATTTAACACAATTAAGAATTAGGATAGAAAGATTTTATTAATTTATTTTTAAAGGTTGATTACCAAACTGAATCAAAATTCGAAACAAATATGAGTTCTAATTTAAAAATATGTTTAACCAAAAAATAAATAACTCTTGGATGCAATGACTATGTAGTTTACATGTGCGAAAAAAGATGTTTGTAATCGTAAACACTTTTAATCAAAGGAATACTTGTGAATAGTAAACATCTGAAAAAGAACATTTCGAGGAACGTGTTTTGTGTTTTGTAGAGTCAATCGTGGTTCTGTTCATTTTATTATATTCTGAAAATCAAAGTTAGAAGAGCTCGTGCCCCTCGAGCCAAATATAATACTAACTAATAAATGAGAAGAGTGAATTATTTGATCCGAAAAACAATCATCTTTATTTCTTTCCATAGTTATCCACAAACAATTTTCTATCAAACTCTCTTAACTTTCACATGTTCACATCATAATAATTTATGCAATCTATACACCTCGTGCTGCATAACCCAATTTTTCTATTTTCTAATGAATCATTTCACTGGCCTAAATGCAGCACTATTTAATGATGCATTACGAGAATGCAAGAGACACACACACAGAACATAAACTACTTGAGAAAATGAAGGTTGCCATGTTTCTTCCCCTGCTCCTTGTCTTGGCCTTGAACACAGAGCCACTTCTGGCGGCTGAGCCTGAGCCAGTGGTGGATAAGCAAGGGAACCCTTTGGTACCAGGAGTAGGGTACTATGTGTGGCCACTTTGGGCTGATGATGGAGGTCTCACACTAGGCCAAACAAGGAACAAAACATGCCCTCTTGATGTTATCCGCAACCCTTCTTTCATCGGGTCACCAGTGGCATTCTTTGCAGAAGGGCTTGGCCACATTCCAACTCTCACCGATCTCACCATTGATTTCCCTGTGGCCACAGTCTGCAACCAGCCGACAGTGTGGAGGCTGAGCAAGCAAGGAGCAGGGTTCTGGTTTGTGAGCACAAGAGGGAACCCTGAAGACATCACAAGCAAGTTCAAGATTGAGAGGCTTGAAGGAGATCATGCATATGAGATCTACAGCTTCAAGTTCTGCCCCAGTGTTCCTGGCACACTGTGTGCTCCTGTGGGAACCTTTGAAGATGTTGATGGAACCAAAGTCATGGCTGTGGGGGACAACATTGAACCCTACTATGTTAGGTTCCAGAAGGTTGCCATCAATGAGAAGAAACCCTTCAGCATTGTGTAATTTGGTGGCTTTGAACTATGTGTAGTTATAGGGGTTGTGACTTTGAATAATGAATAAGCCAGAAGAAGAAGAAGAAGAGTGCAGGGAACTGGATTTTTTGTGTGGCGGCAGAAAGAATCATCTGAAGTTTTTATTTCTTGGTTCTCATGGCACAGATCAGAAACAGTGTTCTTGTATCTGTTTTATGATTTGCCACCAATATGCATTTGTTTCCAATGAAGTGAAATGAAATGAAATTTAGTTTCTTTGCTCATACCAACTGTTTCATTTTTGTCTGTGATTCCTAATTTCTCTGCACATTTTAATTAATGTTACAACCTCCAAATAGATGAATTGGACAAATATCATATTCTATATATTATTTGTTTTAAAATCTGAAATTTTTATTATGATTTTATTTTTAAAACACGTTTTGAAAGATTAAAAAATATTAATTATTGGATTTTATGTTTCAAATTTAAAAATAGAAGACTACAAATATTTTTTAGAAAATAAAAAACCAAAATGATTTTTATGTTCTAACCATATGAACTACGAACCAATTTGATTTGATGAAGTACCTATCCTTGAAGAGAGCACTGAACAATTGTGTAAGCCTCGACCAGCTAAAGAGAATCCATGCACTGTGTGTGACACTGGGATTCTTACACTCACAAAATCTCCGACAACCTTTGTCATGCAAGTTGCTTCAAAGTTATAAGAATGTCGGAAAAACAGAACAAGCACAGAGGGTCTTCGATCAGATTAATGATCCTGATATAGTATCATGGACATGCCTCCTCAACCTCTACCTTCATTCTGGTCTTCCTTCCAAGTCCCTCTCTGCGTTTACCCACTGCTTGCATGTGGGTCTAAGACCAGATAGCTTCCTTATTGTCGCAGCTTTATCATCTTGTGGGCAGTGCAAGGATTTGATTAGAGGGAGGGTTGTTCATGGAATGCTGTTGAGGAATGGTTTTGATGAAAACCCTGTTGTGGGGAATGCTCTGATTGACATGTATTGTAGAAATGGGGTGATGGGGATGGCTGCGTTGGTTTTTGAGAAGATGGGGTCCAAGGATGTCTTTTCTTGGACTAGTTTGTTGAATGGGTACATGTTGTGTAACAATGTGAGTTGTGCTCGTGAAGTGTTTGATGCAATGCCTGAGAGAAATTTGGTTTCGTGGACGGCAATGATTACTGGGTGTGTCAGAGCAGGAGCTCCAGTTCAGGCTTTGGAGATGTTTAAGCAGATGGAAGCTGATGATGGGGGAACTCTTCATTGTGCGGATTTGATGGTGGCGGTGCTCTCCGCGTGTGCGGATGTTGGGGCTCTTGATTTTGGTCGGTGTATACATTGTTGTGTCAAGAAAAGGAGGCTGGAGCTGGATGTTGCGGTGAGCAATGCTATGATGGATATGTACTCCAAAAGTGGAAGGCTTGACTTGGGTGTAAGGATATTTGATGAAATCTTGAAGAAGGATGTGTTTTCATGGACTACAGTGATATCAGGTTATGCTTATCATGGGGAAGGGCATCTTGCGTTGGAGGCTTTTTCTCGCATGTTAGAATCAGGGGTTAACCCAAATGAGGTAACACTGTTGTCAGTTTTGACTGCTTGTAGCCATGCTGGGCTAGTTGTGGAGGGAAAAGTGTTGTTCAATAGAATGATTCAGTGGCGTTACATGAAGCCAAAGATTGAACATTATGGATGCCTGGTGGATCTTCTTGGCAGAGCAGGATTGCTGGAAGATGCAAAAGAAGTGATTGGGATGATGCCAATTAGCCCTGATGCTGCTATGTGGAGATCATTACTGTCTGCTTGCTTAGTCCATGGGAATTTGAGCATGGCTCAAATAGCAGGAAAGAAGGTAATTGAACTTGAACCAAATGATGATGGTGTTTATATGCTTCTATGGAATATGTATTGTGTTGCTGATATGTGGAAGGAAGCTTCAGAGATAAGGAAGCTTATGAGAGAAAGGAGGGTCAGAAAAAATCCTGGGCGTAGTATGGTTGATGTGAATGGTGTTGTTCAAGAATTCTTTGCTGAAGACACATCACTCCATGTTAGTGCAGAGCTTTGCCACTTGCTGAAAGGAATGAAGGAGCATTCAGAAACATATAATTTTTAACAAGACTTGTGGTGTGGAGGCCTTTGCTATTGAAGCAAATGACAGAAAAGTGAACCAAGGAACTATAATTGCTGCATTCATTTCATTCTTTTGATCCAGGAGAAATTTGGAGATTTCAGTCAATCAAAAGTCTGAACGATTTATCTTTGTGATGTATAAAGGGACATGTTTCCGATCTAGAATATTAATAATGTTTATATATTTCTTTGTAAGAAAAATCTTGAACTTTATATTTTCCTTGTATATGATTTGATCATGCATACTTGATTGTTTACACGGTTATATATACCTCATTCTATGTGTAATATACAGCAGGTAATATATAGCAGGTAAAATTTACGGTTTTCATTTGTCAAAATTTAAATCATTTCCTATTTTAAAGGTATCACAAGTTAAAATTAGAGAAGTTCAAAATTTAAATTTTGACATGTAACAAATTTATATTTTAACTCTTAACACTTCTAAAGAGTATTAACACTAATTTAATGGAAGAGATTATATTAAACTTTTTTACAAAATTAAAGACTCAATTGAATACAAAACAAATATAAAAGTCAAAATAAATAAAAAATATAAATGTAGAAATCAAATTAGTAATTAATTAAGTCTATAAAAAACATTTACAAGTTTATTGTTTTAGAACTTTATGTTAGATGTGATGCTTGTATAATTTACTCATATATTAGTGTATAGATGACTGATTTTCAATGTGTCCAAACGTGTTAAATTACATTTATGAGTTATATATATTTTGAGTCCTTAAACTTAATCTAAAATTAAAATTTTGTTAATATTCTAAACTTTAATATATTTTAATTTTTAAAGTTAAAAAATGAATGAATATAATATTTTAATTTATAGTATTTTAAATATATTGATATTTAAGTTTGATATTTAAATTTGATCGTAAATGTAAACAATTAATTCAATTTAAAGTTTGAATATCTATATTTATTTTTAAAGTTTAAGATCAAATTATATAAAAATTTAAATTTAAGACAATATAAATTTTAATTTTGCTTCTTGGAGTATAAAATATTTAACCCTATCTTAATTAAATATGATAGGTAACTTCGGTTTCGTTGTTAGTATATTACTTAAAGTTTAAAGTTTGTTGACTGATTGTGCAAGATCTGTTCCATAGTTTTTAATTAATCCTGTGTACCTTTTAAATAATAATTAAACTTTTATGAGTTTAAATTAATATAATAAATATATTATATTTTGAAAAACCCATGTATTGCACGAGTGAAATAATAGTTTCATATAAAATTCACGAAACACGGTCTTCCTAAGGCAATGACCATTCTCCTTTCTCAAATGGGAGTCATAAACTTTTAGTTTTGTTTCTTTTTTTTTTTTATCTTTATCAACACTTTGTTTATTCAAAATATTGTCCTACAACTCTTGTGCAAACATAGTGGACAATGTGTGTTTGGCCTAATGGTCCGTCGAAAAAAAATCAGGATAGGTTAAGACATTAAACCTGTTGATTCACAAAAGTTTGGTCTGTATAATTTGTATTTCACATGGGTCAAAGGCTGCATGAAGCGGTAGGGTTGGCTCGCGATCCATGTAAAAGAATTTGCACTTGTTTATGTTAAATACTTCGTTGTTTTTCTTTAATTCAACCAATTTTATTTTGTAATGTCTTTTGTTCTTTTCCTCTTTATCTTTCTTTCTTTCTCCTCCCTGATGCAAACAAAGTATAACCTTATCTCTTCCCTGAACTCACAACAGCTACGGCTTTCTCTTCAGTGATTCAACACATCACAACAATGTCTGCTTCTGAAGCAGTTGTTCATGTGGCTTTCCTCCCAAGTGCTGGCATGGGCCACCTCAACCCATGTCTCAGACTAGCGGCACTGTTCCTCGGCAATGGTTGCAAAGTCACTCTCATCACTCCCAAACCCACTGTCTCCATTGCTGAATCAAACCTCATCTCTAGCTTTTGTTCTTCTTTCCCTCATCAAGTAACTCAAGTTCACTTCAACCTCATTCCATTGGATCCAACCACAGTTTCCACCAACATCGACCCCTTTTACCTTCAGTTTCAAACCATTCGTCATTCCGTTCACCTTCTACCTCCAATCCTATCTTCACTCTCAACACCACTTTCTGCTCTCATCTACAATGTTTCCTTAATCTCCGCTGTAGTCTCAATTTCAGACAAACTCCTTTGTCCCACTTACATTTACTTTACCTCCTCAGCCAGAATGTTGTCTTTCAATGCATACGTTGCTGTTCTTGCTGATTCCGATCCAGCTGCACAACCGCACCCTTCTACGTTCATTGGGGATGCTGTTCGAGTCCCGGGCTTCACATCGCCAATACCAAGATCCTCGGTCCCTGTCGCTTTTCTTCTAGAAGGTAGCAACTCCTTTCAGAGAATGATCATGGAGGACAGTCGAAACCTCACGAAGCTCGATGGGGTTTTGATCAACTCGTTTGAGGAACTGGAAGGAGAGGCACTGGCAGCGTTGAATGAAGGAAAAGTTGTTAGAGGGTTGCCTCCGGTGTATGGAATTGGTCCCTTAATGGCATGTGAGTTTGAAAATGTGGATGAGGGTCAAAAGGGTAGCATGAGTTGGATACTGGAATGGCTTGATGAACAAGCTGAAGGGTCGGTGGTGTATGTTAGCTTGGGGAGCAGGACTGAGACAAGGAGGGAGCAGATAAAGGACACGGCTTTGGGGTTAATAGAATGTGGGTATGGTTTTGTGTGGGTGGTGAAGTTGAAGAGGGTTGACAGAGAAGAGGGGGAGGATTTGGAGGATGTGTTGGGGAGTGAGTTGATGGGTAAGGTGAGGGAAAAGGGTGTGGTTGTGAAGGAGTATGTGGATCAGATGAAGATTCTGGGGCACCCTGCAGTGGGGGGGTTTGTGAGTCACGGAGGGTGGAACTCGATAACCGAGGCCGTGTGGGAAGGAGTGCCTATTCTGACATGGCCTCAGTATGGAGATCAGAAGATGACCTCAGAAGCCATAAAGATGAGTGGGGTTGGGATTTGGGCTGAGGAATGGGGGTGGGGGACACAAAAGGTGGTGGAAGGGACGGAGATTGCTAAGAAAATCAAACAGATGATGAGCGATGAGTCTTTGAGGGTCAAAGCTAGAGAAATGAAGGATGCAGCAAGGAAGGCTTGTGGTGTTGGTGGGAGTTGTGAGGTTATTATTAAGAGACTAATTGAGGAGTGGAAGAGGAATGCTCAAGTTAACTGAGCATTGACACTCTCTAGTATTTTGCCTATTCACAATAATAAGTGTAAGTCTGCATTTGAAGTTCTTTCAGAAAATAACACAGTAGTGATCTCAATTGCATGAAGTAGTAAGCAAACATCTACTGAACCTGTAATTTGTGGTTACATTTTCTAATTTGGTTCAGTCTTTGTGTTTAATGCTCTGTATTTCTTTGTTACAAAAATGTTGCAGTGGGGTTTGGAAATTTATTAAAATCCGAGATGTTTTAAGGTTTAAAGAGTGTTTAAGTGGTAAATGTCCACTTTATTTCCTGTAGATTTGAATTTCAGTAATAATTTTCATGAGAATTTAAACAAAATACGTATAACAAATAATTTTAAAAGTATATATCAAAATATTCATTGTTGGATGCAGAGGGTTGAGATTGAAGTCTATTTGAACGAATTGGCTTGGAAAAGCACAAAGCAAGAGATGAGGTTTGACTCACGGAGAAAGAGTGTGGGTTTGGAAATGATGAATGTGATTATGCAACCATAATGGAGAAACAATGTTGCTATTCTGAGAATTGGTTGAGGTGAACCATGCCAGCTCTCAGAGGGAAAGCCACCTGAGCAACTGGTTCAGAAGCTGAGATTCTTTTCGGTATGATTTAGCCAACTATAGCAGTAACTAACAACCATAATGGTAGTGTTAATTCTTCAAAGGAAAATACTTCTATGAATGAAAGTTTTGTTACCTTAAATATATTTGTAGGAGTTTACGGTCTTAGCAAAGATTTTCTTACTAGGAAATAACGACAAACAGAAACTAGAAAATTTAGAAAGACTCGAAATAGAAGACATCTTGTTTATTCATTATGTATAGTTCAGTCCATGGAACTCAACTTGAGAATAATCTTGTAAGTAAAGTGCAAGCAGTGGCTTACACTTTACTCATCAAGATATTGTATATTCAGCATTTAGTATTGAACCTTCTGGAACTGCACTTTGTATGGCTCAGAAGTTAGAGCCAAACGCTTGCCATATTGGTCCTGATATATCCCAATGTCACTGCATGGATAATTGCAATAATTGCACACACTTGGACAATAAACCATCTTGTAAGCATCCTCGTACTTCTCAATCTTGAACCAATTGGTGATGGTTTGAGAGCCAGGGTTGCCCAAAGAACCACCAGTTGTGAGAAACCACTGTGATGTTGAATAATCATAATCCTTGAGCTTCCACACTGTGGACTGAGAACAACTTGTGTAGGTGGAGAAAAAGATGTTGAGATCAGTGGAAACGCGAATCACACCTTTCTTATCATTAACAGGAAGAAAGCTCAATTGCTGGCCTTGGTAACCATCAACAGCTACAACATCAAGAGGACAATCTTGACCTGTGGTTGAAAGAGCAAGGCCACCTATATCAGAGGATGCTGGAACTATGTAGTAATTCTCACCAGCTCTCACCTTTTTCCCTGATGTGTCCACAACTTGGTCTGGTGCAGGACCTGCTTCCCCAAGTAGTGCCTTTGTGCTCAAGGCAACCACTAGGACCAATGCTACCAATGTCATCTTCATTTTTCTGTGTTTTATTTAATTTTTCTTGTAAGACTTGTGAGATGGATACGGAAGAAGGGGGAGATTTACATTATATAAGCCGGGGGTGGATCAAAATCTATGTACCCATGTGCACCAAAGTCTGGATTTCTTCTCATACAATTGGCCTATAAAAGATTCAATTTTGTCAAAAAAATTGTGTAGTTCACAGCGCTGTAATTGGCTAGATTTATAAGTTTTGGGTGAAGTTATAATTTGGTTTAGTCTCAATCTTTAAAAGCCTAACTTCTTGTACCATGTTTAAGACTTGAGGGAAAGTGCTTGGTCTTGTTTAGGATGTAAAGCAAAACGAAGCACATAGATTAGTGCATTTTCACTTTTTAAGCTCTGTATTGTGAGAATGAATATCCTGTTTTTCTCTTTTTCTTTTTCTTTTTCTTTAGGTTCATTGTTGTTTTCTTCAAATTTAGGCATGTGGGGGGCAGAAAAGAAGTTGCACAATCAATAATCAAATATTTTATCTCCCTAATCCAGAACTCCAATTTTTTTTTTTCAGAAAACCATTAAAATTCAGCAAATTGTACGCGCAATACTTTTATAAGTAAAAGTCACCGAGACTAACATTGTATTGTATTTCGACGAGAGATTTTAACAATTTTAAAAAAATACATTAGTAATCGATCTACTTGTAATTAAATTCTCTTCATTTTTTTAATATGAAGTAATTATAATATTTTACATTTCAATTTTAATTTCTATTTTATGGCAAATTTAATTTTACCTTTGAGTTTAATTTAACTTACTTCTGCTTCAGCTGGTTTGACATAGGTTGATTCGAATCAATTTGATCATGGCACAATATGAATTGATTCGACTTTATCCGATTCGAACTGATTCGGCCCAAGTTGACTCGACTCAATGTTCAACTATGGTAGATTGGTTTAATTCGAACTTCAGCCCAGGCCGACTTGGCTTGAACTTTGGCTGACTTAGCTCAGAACCATCTCGTCTAGACCTTTAGCTTGGATTGATTTGGTTCGAACTTCGATCCAGGAAGACTCGACTTGATCTTTGACCCAAGCTAACTTGGCGAGCCATCTCGTCTCAACCTTTGGTCAGGACCAACTCGACTCGACATTTGGTCAAGGAAAATCCAACTTGACCTTTGATCAGAGTCGACTCGACTTAGAGCCATCTCGTCTTGACCTTGGGTCAGGGCCAACTCGGCTCGACCTTCGACCTAGGCTGACTAGGCTCGAATTTTGGCTCAGGCTAGCTCAATTCGTCTTTCGTCAACGTTTGGCCCGAATTGAATCATCTCGATCTTCTACCTGACCCGACTTGGCTTTTTGGACCCATAGACTTTTTTTGTCCTAAGCAATGAAAAATTCCACAATAAAAAATTTCAATTTCTTTATTTTTTATGATTAAATTTTAAAATCTACATTTGAAATACATTTTTTAAATTTTCTAATTTCAATTTTTTTTTTTAATTTTCTCTTCTTCCAAATATGTTACTTTTCTTGAAAAAATTTCAAAAATTCAAACAAAATAAATTAGTCTCTTAAATTACATCATTTACTTAAACTATAAAATTTATTGCACTCCTTTCTCGTAATCTAATTTTAACTTCTACGATAACTTGTTATAAACATGTATGAGGATAATATTTTATTGGCTGATAAAATAATTTCTTTTACATGACGGTGTTCTTCTAAAGTTTCCAGAGACGAGGAAGGTGATACAAGACAATGAAGATCTGGCATGCCCTCTTTTTTCAGTAGCAGAAACAGACAACTCAACACTTGTTTCTGACTTCTAGAAAATCAATCCTAGTTTAGAATGAGTGTTATAGCTGGGTTAAGCTGAGAATGGCCACAAAATCATGTGGGGAAGGTGATTTCTAGAAAACAAAAAATGTTCAATATTTTGGTGTACAATAACAGAGTCTTTGGAGGGTTACACATCAGATAGTATTTCAAACAGGGATGACAATGCGAGTCGGACCGGCCAGTTTAGGCTCGCTCCGCATAAGGCCCGCACAATGCGGGCTGGCCCGCCCCATCCGTACACTTTATGCAGGCTGAAAATCCTGGTTAGCTCCGCATATTCCTTGACCTGCGGGTCCGCAGGCTGGTCCGTTTTTTTTTTATTTTTTTTTTAATTTGTTTTTAAATTTTGTGATAAAACTTTCAATGTTTAAAAATTAAGAAATTTTAAGAAGTTTACAAAATTAAGTAAAGACTTTGGGAAATTAGATGATAAATTGATAATTCAACATTTTCATTATATTTATACTATGACATATATAATGCAATGTATTCTTTAACTTTTAGCACATCAAAAAATACATAATACTTGTCTTTTCCAGTTATACAAGAATTTGAAACGTTAATGCAAGAGTCCATAAAAAAAAGTAATTAATATACACAGATGTAAGTTTTTTTTATTTTATTTTATGCAGGCTTGCGGGCCGGCCTACGCCGGCCTACGCCGGCCTTGGACCAGTCCGTGCGGACTGCCAACTTATGCGGACCGGACCACTACAAGTCTGGCGGGCTTAATATTGGCTCGTCCCGCATTTTTTTCGCAAACTTGCGAGTCGCCCTGATGGACCAAGCCCTAATTGACACCACTAATTTTAAAGGAAAGTTTTTGGCTGAGATGATACTATGCAAACTGTTACGAGGGAGTGAGCGTTCCTATCAATTTGTTATTATTAATTGTTTACGAGGAAGAGAAAAAGATAGAGGGTTTTATAGATTGCTTTATGAGTTAAAGAGTTTGTAAGTATGTGAACTCAGGTTAAGTTTGAACAATAAAAGCAGAGAGGAAAGATACCAATGATAAAATGAAAAATCACATTATATCAACTTTTAAAAAATTAGAATCAAATTAAAATTTAATAAAATTAAAAGATTAATTAGACAATTTTAGACAAAAATAAAGAAAAAAAATAATTAAACCTCAAATGAAATCAAAACTTTTATTAAAGTATGACGTGACAGTTAAATAATATTATATATATAATATTATATTTAAATAATATAAGAAATTAAATAATTAATTATTATTACTATTTTATAATAAATTAATTGAAAATAAATAGTATTCTTTTAATATTGATTCGTTTATATTAAAATAATAGATTATAGAAAATCTAACTAAAATAATAATAATAATAATAATAATAATAATAATAATAATGGATTATACTAATGTTAATATTATTAATAGCAATGATATTAATAATAACAACAGTAACAATACTTATACTATAAAAAATAATAAATTCGGATTTATTTGTTTTAAATTATAAAATTCATACTAATTGATTAATTGATTAGTGATATGTAGTAAAATAATATTGTTATATGATCAAAATTTATAATTAATTTTTTTGAGTTATATAATATATTAAAATAAGATGTGTATGTACATGTCATTATTAAAGTAAGATATAGATATATTGTATAATATGGTCTAGTATAAGTAAATATAACATAAAGTTGATGTTAAAGATTTTTAAATAAAAACACATGTATATATAGACAATTTAGAAGTAATAAAAATATTAAAAAGGGGTTGACATACTGAATCAGAGAAAACAAAATTAAACTTAAAATATTCTAAACAAAAGCGACATGGAAGTATGAATAATGAAGTTAAAGTAAAATACAAACCCATTGTGAGGTGTAATTCCTATTAAAATAAGTTAGAGTAAAATAAAATTGAGATTGAAATTTTTTGAACATAAATACATATAGATATTGTTATCAATGAAGACATTAAATTTATAATAACTAATTATTGATGCATACATAAAGATTTATAATAATAAAATGATACATAATTAAATATTTATCATTATCAACGAATATAGATGATAACTTGTCTTTTCAAGTCTTTTCATTTTGTAATTTTGATGTTTGCTTTTGTTATTGTAATAATAATTTGTCTTTTCAAGTCTTTTCTTTTTCAATTTTCACGTTTACTTCTGTTATTGTAATGATAACTTATTTTTTCATTTCTCAACTTTTCAAGTCTTTTCATTTTTCAAATATTTGTTTTTGTTATTGTAATAGAAGAATCTATCAAAAGGAAGAAAATAATAGTATTGGGTTGCCCAACAAATCTCATACACCATCTATACAGTAAAGTAAGAAATTTACATCCAAAACCACATTTATCGGAATAATATTTTTAAGCCTTCACAAATAAGCATATTGAGCATTATAGGTCTATTATAATGCCTACTTGAACCTTCATTCCAATTGGCTATATGAATTTTTTGGGTTTCAAGCAGCAACAATTTCTAGTATTCTGGTCAACTCAACCACATTAAGATGAAACTCTTATATTTCTTAGTTTCCTTTATCTATTTTAAAATTAAGATTAAAAACATGGTGAATAGAAAGGGTCTGACTTTGAAAAACTTGCCAACAAATAGCAAATGAACCTAAGAAGAACACATAGGTGACACATTTCCAAGCACTTGTCAAACAAATATTAGTTCAAGGTTCATGTATTTCCATACATCAATTTTTAATTTAAAAAAAATATCATATAGTTTGTCCTATACAAACATTACAAACCCACAAAACTATGAAAATAAAATCACATGTAAGCAAAAATAAAGTCAAAAAATTTGACATTTTACATCAACTTCAACAATCCAAAAGCCTTACTTTGGTTGGTAATATAGAAATACGTTACCTTAGGTTTTCACGGTAAAATCTTTTTCTTTCTACATAACCCAAAAATAATGAAAGTGTAAAGGGAGTCAGAAAACCTATATAAAATAGAACAAACATGAAATGAAATAAAAATCATACATGGCTAATGATTTTTGAAAAAAACTTGTTGGCTTATAGAATAAAACAATGGAGAAAAGTGTTTTTTAGGGTTGTGGATGAAGAAAAGCATTTTTTTAGGATTGGTAATGAAGAAAAGTATTTTTTTTAGGGTTGGGAATGGAAAAGAGTGGAAGAGTGTTTGAGGGCTTCTTTAGTGGCGACACGAGGATAAATTGCAAAAGGATAGATTTTTTGAATGGAAATGTAATGGGTGAGTTAGATACGATAGGAGGTATGAGTGTAGAGGCCGAAAACGCAAAAGCATTGTCAATCCATCATTCGTGGTTACAAAAAAGGAGTGCGAAGAGTGAAAATACGTAAATGAAAAAAAAAATAAAGGGGACGAACTTCAATCAAAACCTAAACATATTCCAAAAAAAAAAAGAGAAGAAAATACCTATCATTGAACCCAACACCACCTTTGCTCTCATTTTCATCCTCCATGCAATGGAGATTTGGAGAGAAAGAAACCCAACAGAGAAATTTGAAGATACGAAAGAGAAGAAAGAGTGGAAACCATCCATTCATCATTTTTTGGTGTCCATCCGATATAGTAGCCCTGAAATACAAAAAAAAGAAAAAACTTTTGATGAAGAAGAAGGAGAACTACAAAAGAAGAAGAGAAGGAAGATTGCAAAAGAAGAAGAAGAATACCTAACCTTCGAACCATTCCTACTTTTGATGAAGAAGAAAGATTACTGTATGACAAATCAATCCATTTGTCCATCAAGAAAGGTTGAAGCTTTAAAACAGGTTGAAGAAAAAATAAACTTAACCAAAGAATATCAAAGCAACTACAAATGTAACCTTTCAACCAAACTATGAAAAAAAGGAATAAACTTACTTTCAAGCAAAAAAGAAGAAGATGAAAATGAATATGAACAAGGAGGTGAAAATATTTCAAGGTCGAAAGAAAAAGATGAATGTGAAGAAGGATGTGGAAAAAAAGTATGAAATGAATATGAACTATAAGGAGGTGTACACGTGTCGGTATAAGAAGTGATGTGTACAATTTTGAAAAATGACTAAATAGCCACAGTAATGGACTGTGTCAGGACATTAAATTGGAATAATTAAGTATTTTCGTTATGCTTAAATTTTCTTGGTTATATAGTACATATAGTAGATTATTCATTAATTATTCACGTGTAATTATATAATTGTGTATTCTATATTCATGTTTTTATTTCTCAAATGTTATTTTATAGCAGCTCAAATAAAATATTTATTACTTAAATATTTTTAATCCTTATAAAATTAAGGCTTAAATAGTCATTTGGTCCTAGTTTTGGTCGACTTTTTTCACTTTGGTCCTACTTTTAAAATTGTTTTCAGTTTGGTCCTACTTTTTGTTATATTTTTTCAATCAAGTCCTTTTTGCTAACATCGTTAAAATAGTTAACGGATGTGAATAGTAACCGCCACGTGTCATTTTGTGATTTTTTTTTTAATTTTTATTTTTAATTTTTTTCAATCTTTTTTAATTTTTTTTAATTTTTTTAATTTAAAAAAAATGTACATATGTCAAGCCCATATCATGCCACGTGTCATTTTTGTGATTTTTTTTTAAAATTTTTTTTATTTTTTTTTAAAATTGAATTTTTTTAATTTTAAAAAAATCCACGTGTTAAGCTAATATCATACCACATGTCAGAGTCAGTTTTTTATATTCAATTTGGTCCCAATATTCGTTAATTATTTTCAATTTGGTCCTAATTTTTTTTTAAATTTAACATTTTTATTCCTCTCCAAATTGAGACAAAATTTAATTTGTATATATTAAAATGCATATTTTTGTTAAATATTTTTAATTTAGAATTAGCATTAGTTTAAAATTAAAACGAAAAAAAGCAATAACACCATTAATTTAAAATTTTAAGAGGTTAAAAATATTTAATTTTAAACCAACTCTAATTTTAAATTAAAAATATTTAATAAAAATATGTAGTTTAATAAGAATATTCATATAACTGCAATTAAGCCACATTTATATACAAATTATATTTTGTTTTTGGAGAGGAACAAAAATACTAAACTAAAAAAAAAACTAGGACCAAATTGAAAATAAATAACGAATATTAGGACCAAATTGAATATAAAAATATGATTCTGACATGTGGCATGATATTAGCTTGACATGTGGATTTTTTTTAATTAAAAAATTAAATTAAAAAAAATAAAAAATAAAAAATTAATAATGACACGTGGCATAATATGAGCTTGACAAGTGTACATTTTAAAAAAAATTTAAAAAATTTTAAAAAATTTTAAAAAAAATTAAAAGAAATAAAAAATATCACAAAATGACACGTGGCAATTACTGTTCACATCCTTTAACGATTTAGACGGAGTTAACGAAAAGGAGTTGATTGAAAAAATATAACGAAAAGTAAGACCAAATTGAAAACAATTTCAAAAGTAAAACCAAAGTGAAAAAAGTCGACCAAAACTATGACCAAATAACTATTTAAGCCTAAAATTGAATACCTTTGGTAAATTTGGACGGATTAGCCATCACAATCTAATTACTATTATAATTAATCTTATGTTAGTGTTTTGACATTAAAATATATGAACAAATTTCTGTTGAACTAATGTTTTAACTAAAATCATATCGCATCTCTGGTACACCGAATTTACACTTGTTTTCTTTATTTTCGGCACATTTTATAAGTTTTATTATTTATTATACTTTTATAAGTAGTAATGATTTACAATTAGTTCACACTTGTTTAATTTAAATTGGATCATGACAAAATAATAGTCTTCTATCGAAAATGGACATGTTTCTTTTTGTTATAATCTAAAAGGTTTGGTTAGATTCTCGATCCTTAACTACCGACCTTAGCTACCAGAGTTTTATAAATATCAGCCATTTTCTCTAGGAGAAGCCGAACCAATTATTTGGTCCAGATTTTTTTATTTTTTCAATAGAAGAAACTTCAGCAATTTGTAACCAATATTATTTAAAGTTTGTTGACTTACTGTGCATTATGGAAAGATTTTTAACATAAATTTAAAGTTTCTTGGCTGAATGTGCAAGAGTCATGGAAAGACTTTTAACATAAAAAATAAAATTAGAGACAGTGAGATGTAGACATATAAACTTTCTATACAATTTATTATGTTATTTTATTGTTTACGTAAACTATGTTTTCTTTTTATCTATAATTAAATTATAAAAAAAATGAAAATATTAAATATATTTTTAGTTAACAAACTATTATGGAGAGTTACCGTTTCATTATTACATGTTTTTAGATTAATTTTGTCTTTTTTATCTAATCTAATATAAGATTTTTTAACTCACACTTTTAAATTATTTTTAACGATATCCGAGATATTTTCTCAACTTAAAAATTTAAAGGTGGTAGACATTGAAATGCAAGCTCTTTGATCTTAATGGATAATGAATTTTGAAGAATGAAAGATGTGAATAAATTTTTGCACTTGATGTGGGGACATAAGGGAGTTTGTAGACACACATGATGTTCTGTATTATGCTCCAATTAAAAGTTTGGTAATGTTTTGATAGTTTTGTCAGCTACTCTATTATTAAGTTCTCTTGACTATTAATTTATAATCGATGTGGATGTCCTCTTTTATGTAATATAAAAGAAATGTTTGAATAGTTTCTCCACAACTTTATTACAATTGTGGAGTATTAATGAAAGGTGAATGGAAGAGTACATTTAGTTTATAGTGTGTGTTTCGGATGTAGAGGTCTAAACAATTTTGTCCCATCTTTTCACTTTAGTTCTTCGTTCGATTCTTCCATTGTTCGTTCGATTTTACACTCGATCGATGGATCTGTTAAATAAATTTTGATTTTTAAATTAGCAATGATTTGATCGACAATAATAATTAATATTGTAAAAATTATAAGAGAAAAATCTTAATAATCATACTTTTAACTTCTATTTATAGTTTTCTATATGAATTTGTAATTATAATTCACCTAATCATGACCTAATTACTTAATTACTTTCTAATCTTGATTCTCTATTTATGATAATTACGAAACTTGTGCAACATCATTATGCAAGTGTGGTCGTTGTTAGACATGCCTTCATAATCATATTTATATAATTTTTAAAATATAATTATATTTTCATAAATTTAAATTAATATAATAAATATGTTGTAATTTTTAAAATGACCGTCTGTTCCACGCATAGAGATTATAGTATTATTTAAAGTTTGTTGACAGATTCGCATATGTCATGGAAAGATTTTCAACATAAATTTAAAGTTTGTTGACAGACTTTGCACGTGTCATGGAAATATTTTCAACATAAATAGATAGAGACATTGAGATGTAGACATGTCAACTTGGTATACAGTTTCATGAAAAGTCCTTGAAAGGTGACAAATAAACTCAATAATCTATCATTTTTTTTATCATGGAACTACTTTTTACGTATTCACTAGAACGATATTTTCTATATATAGCATCGGTCCAATCTAAGGAATTTAGAACCAATTTCAAAATTCTGAAACATTAAATTAATGACTTATATATATATATATATATATATATATATATTATTGTTTAATTTTATCATTTAATTAAATGCAAAACTTAAATCTATTCTTATATTATTTTCAACTCTTTTATATAATATATTTCTCTGAAAACCGACTATCAACTTTGATAATAATAATAATTTTTTTAATTAAGAAAATTTATTAAAAATAGATTGTATATATGTATATATACATATGTGACTTAAGCCCGTTACATATAATTAATTGAAATCACGTCGAAAATCCTGAAACTTTATAGGTATTCTTTTAGAATCAAATTATAGAAAATTTAAAATACACTATTAAAAATAATAAACAAATTATTTATACAACAATTACATTATTTTTCTTTACATTTTTTTTCTCCATTACAAATTACTTTCTTTCTTTCTCTTTTTCTTCCTTTCTTGTTTTTCATTTTTTTTGGGACAAATTTTAAATTAAAAATGATTTTTTAATAAATATTTTGTTGAAAATAAAATAATTGTTTTACTTTTTTTATGAAAATTAAAAAAAAAGTATTTCTTTTAAAAAACAATAAAATAATTGTTTGTCAAGTTTATCAAGTTTATCGATCATAACTTTTTGAAACTATCATTTCTCATCTTAAATAAGTCTATGCATTAGATTTTCAACTGTACCAAACAAAATTTATCTTTTTCTCTTCATCTCACAACACAAAAGCAATCACAGACTCTCTTGTGAGATTCAAAACACCAGAAAAATGTCTGTTCCTGAACCTGCAGTTCATGTGGCTTTTCTCACAAGTGCTGGTATGGGTCACCTCAAGCCATGTCTGAGACTATTGTCAGTGTTCCTCCGCCATGGTTGCAAGGTAACTCTCATCATTCCCAAACCCACCGTCACACTCGCCGAATCAAACCTCATCTCTCGCCTTTGTTCTTCTTTCCCTCACCAGGTAACTCAAATTGACTTCAACCTCACCCCTTTGGATCCGACCACGGTTAACGCCACCAATGACCCTTTTTTTCTTCAGTATGAAACCATTCGTCGTTCTGTTCACCTTCTATCTCCAATCCTATCTTCTCTTTCCACTTCTCTCTCAGCTTTCGTCGTCGATGCTTTCTTAGTTTCTCCTATACTCCCGATCATTGAGAAAATGACTTGTCCTAGTTACATTCAATTCACCTCCTCTGCTAGAATGTTATCTTTCCTTGCATACGTTTCTGTTCTTGCTGATTCCGATTCAGCTGCACAACCGCACCCTACCAAGTTCGTTGGTGATGCTATTCAAATCCCGGGTATCAAATTACCAATACCAAGATCCTCTGTCCCTCCCCCTTTTCTTCTCGAAGGTACCAACTCCTTTCAGAGAATGATCATGCAGGACAGTCCCAACCTCAAGAAGCACGATGGGGTTTTCATGAACTCGTTTGAGGAACTGGAAGGAGAGGCACTAGCAGCGTTGAATGAAGGAAAAGTGGTTAAAGGGTTGCCCCCGGTATATGGAATTGGTCCCTTAATGGCGTGTGAGTTTGAGAATGTAGATGAAAGTCAAAAGGGTTGCATGAGTTGGATACTGGAGAGGCTTAATGAACGTGCTGAAGGGTCGGTGGTTTATGTCAGCTTGGGGAACAGAACTGAGACAAGGAGGGATCAGATAAAGGACATGGCTTTGGGGTTAATAGCATGTGGGTATAGTTTTGTGTGGGTGGTGAAGTTGAAGAGGGTTGACAGAGAAGAGGATGAGGGTTTGGAGGATGTGTTAGGGAGTGAGTTGATGAGTAAGTTGAGGGAGAAGGGTGTGGTTGTGAAGGAGTTTGTGGATCAGATAAAGATTCTGGAGCACCCTGCAGTGGGAGGGTTTGTGACTCATGGAGGTTGGAATTCAGTAACTGAGGCTATAGGGGAAGGAGTGAAAATTCTGATATGGCCTCAGGGTGCGGATCAGAAGTTTAATGCAGAGTTGCTTAGGAATAGTGGGGTTGGGATTTGGGCTGAGGAATGGGGGTGGGGGACACAAAAGGTGGTGGAAGGGAAGGAGATTGCTAAGAGAATAAAAGAGATGATGAGCAATGAGTGTTTGAGGGTCAAAGCTAGAGAAATGAAAGATGCAGCAAGGAAGGCTTGTGGTGTTGGTGGGAGTTGTGAGGTTATTATTAAGAGACTAATTGAGGAGTGGAAGAGGAATGCTCAACTTAACTGATCATTCACACTCTCTAGTATTTTGCCTATTCACAATATTAAGTTTAAGTTTGCATTTGAAGTTCTTTCAGAAAATAATACAAAAGCAATCCCAATTGCATATAGTATGCAAACAGCTACTCAAGCAGTAATTTGTGGTTAAATTTTCCAATTTGGTTGACTGTATGTGTTTAATGCTTTGTATTTCTTTGTTACAATAATATTGCAGTTGGGTTTGGAAAATTATCAAAATCCGATATTCACATTGTTACAATGTTTGCATCAGACAGCTGCAATGGGAAGAGAGAGAAAGAACGTAAAACAGAACTTTGCATTAAACGGTGTATTATATCTTTCTTAAAAAGGTGCAGCGTAAAGAGATATATATAGACCTAAACGAAAGCTAAGACCCAAAACCGAATAACAGAAAGGAAAGGAACTTTAACAGGTCTGGTGAAGAGAAAGTGTAGTTTTGGAAGTGATGAAAGTGAGTTTGCAACCACAATTTTCGAAACAATATTGCTGTTCGGAGAAATGGGTTGAGATGACCCATGCCAGCTTTTGGAAGGAATGCCACCTGAACAACAGGTTCAGAAACAGACATTCTTTTGTGTGCGTAACTCATATTTGGACAAACCATAGTCGTAGTGTTAATTGTTCAAAGGAAAATACTTCTAGGAATGAAATTTTTCTCAGCTTAGGAGTTTACGTTCTTAGCGAATATTTTCTTATAAGTTAACGACAAACAGAAACTAGAAATTAGAAAGAGTGGAAATACATTTGTTTATTTATTATGCAGCACAGGGAACTCAACTTGAGAATAATCTTGTATGAAAACTGCAAGTAGTGCCTTACACTTTACTCATCAAGATTTGTATATTCAACATTTAGTATTGAACCTTCTGGAACTGCACTTTGTATGGCTCAGAAGTTAGAGCCAAACGCTTGCCATATTGGTCCTGATATATTCCAATATCACTGCATGGATAATTGCAATAATTGCACACACTTGGACAATAAACCATCTTGTAAGCATCCTCGTACTTCTCAATCTTGAACCAATTGGTGATGGTTTGAGAGCCAGGGTTGCCCAAAGAACCACCAGTTGTGAGAAACCACTGTGATGTTGAATAATCATAATCCTTGAGCTTCCACACTGTGGACTGAGAACAACTTGTGTAGGTGGAGAAAAAGATGTTGAGATCAGTGGAAACGCGAATCACACCTTTCTTATCATTAACAGGAAGAAAGCTCAATTGCTGTCCTTGGTAACCATCAACAGCTACAACATCAAGAGGACAATCTTGACCTGTGGTTGAAAGAGCAAGGCCACCTACATCCGAGGATGCTGGAACTATGTAGTAATTCTCACCAGCTCTCACCTTCTTCCCTGATGTGTCAACAATTTGCTCTGGCGCAGGACCAGCTTCCCCAAGTAGTGCCTTTGTGCTCAAGGCAACCACTAGGACCAATGTTACCAATGTCATCTTCATTTGTATGTGTTTAGTAGTTTTTTTTTCTTGTAACTCTTGTGAGATGGATATGGAAGAAGAGATTTACATTTATATATATAAGCAGGGGATGGATCAAAATCTATGTACCCATGTGCACCAAAGTCATGGATTTCTTCTCATACAATTGGCCTATAAAGATTCAATTTTGTCAAAAAAATTGTGTTGATCAGAATGCTGTAATTGACTAGATTTATAAGTTTTCGGTGAAGTTATAATTTGGTTCATACTCAATCTTTCAAAGCCTAACTTCTTGTACCATGTTTAAGACAAGAGTGAAAGTGCTTCGTCTGTTTAGTATGTAAGGCAAAAAGAAGCACATAGATTAATGCATTTCCATTTTTTAAGCTCTGTATTGTGAGATTAATGAATATCCTGTTTTTCTCGTTTATCTTTTTAGCTTCATTGTTCTTTTCTTCAAATTTAGGCAGGTGGGGGCAGAAAAAGAGGCTGCACAGTCAATAATCAAATATTTTGTCACCCTAACCCAGAACTCCAACTTTTTGAAGAAAACCCATAATTCAACAAATTCTACGTGCTGCAACTTTTATGAGTAAAAATCACCAAGCCTAAAGTTTTCGCACTCGTTTCTCACAATCTTGTTTTGACCTTCACAACAACTAGTTATAAATTGTATATAATGATAATATTTTCTTGACTGATAAAATAATTTCTTTTACATGAGAGTGTTTTTCGAAACTTCACTTTGATTGAATTACTAGATTTTTCCATTTGTTAAGTTGCAATGCATTAGTTACAGTCCTAGTTTTTCACAAACCACATAGCCTCTACATCAATGAAACATCCAAGTATATGACAATTACTTAGAGATTTACTAGGCATACTGCAATGAAGACATTATTCGTTTTAAGAGCATTGTGTCTCCTTTGTTTGGATGTTCTTTAAGACCTAAAGAGGAGGAAGGTGAAACAAAATAATGAAAATCTGACATGCCCTTTTTATCAATACATTTTAAAAACTTAATAAAAAATAGTATAAAAAAATCACTAAAAAATATGAACTCGAAAGATCCTGACAATAAAATGAATTGTGTATTCTATAATTCTATATTCATGTTTCTTTTTATTTCTTAAATGTTATTTTATAGCAGCCCAGATAAAATATGTATCACTCAATAGTAACATAAATATTCTAATAAATTCGTCTATTTACGAGTGACGAGAGATCAAGGTTAAACTAATAAGAAACTAGAACATACGACCGTGGTTTAGGATAAAAAAAACTATTAAAAGTGATTAATCATCCTTTTATAAAAGTTAATAACTAATAGATTTAGTAAATATTTTATACCAGTGTCATAATAACTTTGTGAGATCCTAAACTTTGCAAGAAAAAAAAAAAAGTTGGAATGATAACGCAGAACGGGCCATATGGGTCAATTTGCAAGTTCACATGAAAAAGTGGATGGAGACTGACCCGCTTTTGGGTCCATTTTGCATGATTCAAACACCACAAGAGTCAACAACGAGACTGACCCGCGTTTAATATGCCTAGGTAGTTCGTGTTGATTTAAATTCCTAAAATTTAGTAGCATTCACACAACATCAACATCACAATATGTCACGTGAGTTTCTTTTAAAAAATTTGCTTATTCACACTATATATATATATATATATATATATATATATATATATATATATATTTCAATTAATTTGATCTAGATAATAATCAAGATTTATATAAATTTAAAATTTTTAGCTTATTATATAATTTTGTTTATTAAAATGTTTTTTATTACATTACTTTTGTTATTCCTATATTATGAAAAACAACTCTACAAAACTAATAATCCTTAACCCTTTTCGATAATATTGATGAAAAATAACACCACACAACTAATAATCCTCTTTAAAAATATTGATTTCACCTATGATAATAAAAAATAATAAAATTATAACTGTTAAAATAAATATTAATAACTTTTATAAGTTTATTATAAAAAGTTTTTACTTATTTTACAGATAATATTTTATTATAAATAATTATTTTAGTTTAAAAAGCGAAGAAAAGATAGAATTTAAAAATGGTTAAATTTAGAAAACATTTACGTAAAATAGTAAAATTAATGGTTATTTAATTAAAAGTAAATTTGGAAAAAAATATATACACCAAAATACAGATCTTTATATAATAATATATATTAAAATTTTAAATTAAAAAATAATGTAAATACAATTAAAATATTATTATTTTAAATTATAATACAAATGTATTTTGACGGTTGTGGTTTCAACATATCACCACTTCTGCATTATTCATTATTTAAGATTTGTTGACAGACTGTGCAAGTGTACTGGGAAGACCTTCGAGATACACAGAGACAGTGACACGACTTCATGAAAAATCCGCCTGAAAAGTTACAAATAATCTCAATAATCTATTATGTTTTTTTTTATTGTGGACATATTTATGTTTTTTTTCTATTGTTAAAATATAAAAAATAAAAATGCACTATTAAAAATAACAAATAAAATTACTAATAAAACAATTATCTTATTTTTCTTTACTTCTCTTTCTCCCTTCCAAATTACTTACTTTTCTTTGTCTTCATTTTCCTTTCTTTGTCTTTCACTATTACTTTTACACGAGATAGTCTACAATGATTTGTTGATAACGTATAAAAGACATATATCTTCCATGATCTGTGTTACATTTTTATAAAGTAGGTAAGAACATGAAGTAGTGAAGTAGGTAAGAACATGCATTGGATTTTCAAGTGTACCAAAAAGAAAAACCAAACTTTTTTCTCTTCCTTGATCTCAGAGGACAACAGCAACCTCTGACTCTTGTGAGATCCAACACACCAAAAAATGTCTGTTCCTGAACCTGTTGTTCACGTGGCTTTCCTCCCAAGTGCTGGCATGGGTCACCTCAACCCATGTCTCAGATTAGCGTCAGTGTTCCTCCGTTATGGCTGCAAAGTCACTCTCATCATTCCCAGACCAACTGTCTCTCTCGCTGAGTCAAACCTCATCTCTAGCTTTTCTTCTTCTTTCCCTCATCAGGTAACTCAAATTGACTTCAAACTCACCCCTTTGGATCCAAACACGGTTAACACCAATGACCCTTTTTTCCTTCAGTATGAAACCATTCGTCGTTCGGTTCACCTTCTATCTCCAATCCTATCTTCTCTTTCCACTTCTCTCTCAGCTTTCATCTTCGATATTTTCTTAGTTTCCCCTATCCTCTCAATTGCTGACAAAATCTTTTGTCCCAGTTACATTAACTTCACCTCCTCAGCTAGAATGTTATCTTTCATTGCGTACGTATCTGTTCTTGCCGATTCCGATCAAGCTGCACAACGGCACCCTTCTAAGTTCGTTGGTGATGCCATTCAAATCCCGGGCTTCACATTACCAATACCAAGATCCTCGGTCCCTCCCCCTTTTCTTCTTGAAGGTAGCAACCCCTTTCAGAGAATGATCATGGAGGACAGTCCCAATCTCACGAAGCTCGATGGGGTTTTCATGAACTCGTTTGAGGAACTGGAAGGAGAGGCACTAGCAGCGTTGAATGAAGGAAAAGTGGTTAGAGGGTTGCCCCCTGTGTATGGAATCGGTCCCTTAAGGGCGGGTGAGTTTGAGAATGTAGATGAAGGTCAAAAGGGTTGCATGAGTTGGATACTGGAGTGGCTTAATGAACGTGCTGAAGGGTCGGTGGTGTATGTTAGCTTGGGGAACAGAACTAAGACAAGGAGGGAGCAGATAAAGGACATGGCTTTGGGGTTAATAGAATGTGGGTATAGTTTTTTGTGGGTGGTGAAGTTGAAGAGGGTTGACAGAGAAGAGGAGGAGGATTTGGAGGATGTGTTGGGGAGGGAGTTGATGAGTAAGTTGAGGGAGAAGGGTGTGGTTGTGAAGGAGTTTGTGGATCAGATAAAGATTCTGGAGCACCCTGCAGTGGGAGGGTTTGTGACTCATGGAGGTTGGAATTCGATAACTGAGGCTATAGGGGAAGGAGTGAACATTCTGACATGGCCTCAGGGTGGGGATCAGAAGATTAATGCAGAGCTGCTTAGGATGAGAGGGGTTGGGATTTGGGCTGAGGAATGGGACTGGGGGACACAAAAAGTGGTGGAGGGAAAGGAGATTGCTAAGAAAATCAAAGAGATGATGAGCAATGAGTCTTTGAGGGTCAAAGCTGGAGAAATGAAGGATGCAGCAAGGAAGGCTTGTGGTGTTGGTGGGAGTTGTGAGGTTACTATTAAGAGACTAATTGAGGAGTGGAAGAGGAATGCTCAAATTAACTGAGTATTGGCACTCAGTACTATTTTGCCTATTCACAATAATAAGTTTTAGTGTGTATTTGAATTTCTGTCAGAAAATAATACAATCGCAATCTCAACTGCATGATATAATTCAATCTCAATGTCTGTCAGAAAATAACACAAACCATAATAATGGTAGTGGCAATTGTTCAAAGGAAAATACTTCTACGAGTGCAATTTTTCTTAGCTTAAATATATTTGTAGGAGTTTACGTTCATAGCGAAGATTTTCTTACAAGTAAATAACCACAAACAGAAACTAGAAACTTTATCAAGACTGGAAATAGAAGACACCTTGTTTATTCATAATGTATAGTTCAGTACATGGAACTCAACTTGAGAATAATATTGTTTGAAAAGTGCAAGTGGTGCATTACACTTCTTAAGATTTGGATTTCAATGTTTATTGAGCCTTCTGGAACTGCACTTTGTATGGTTCAGAAGTTAGAGCCAAACGCTTGCCATATTGGTCCTGATATATCCCAAGATCACTGCATGGATAATTGCAATAATTGCACACACTTGGACAATAAACCATCTTGTAAGCATCCTCGTACTTCTCAATCTTGAACCAACTTTCGATGGTTTGAGGGCCAGGATTGCCCAAAGCGCCACCAGTTGTGACAAACCAATGTGATGATGAATAATCATAGTCCTTAAGCTTCCACACAGTGGAATCTGGACAAGCTGTGTAGGTGGCGAATAAAATGTTGAGATCAGTGGAAACGCGAATAACACCTTTCTTCTCATTAACAGGTAGAAACATAAATTGCAGGCCTTGGTAACCATCAACAACTACAAGATCAAGAGGGCAATCTTGACCTGTGGTTGAGAGATTAAGGCCACCTACGTCAGAGGATGCTGGAACAATGTAGTAATAGTCACCAGCTCGCACCTTCTTCCCTGATTTGTCCACAACTTGGTCTGGTGCAGGACCTGCTTCCCCTAGTAGTGCCTTTGTGCTCAAGGCAACCACTAGGACCAATGCTACCAATGTCATCTTCATTTTTCTGTGTTTAATTTCTATTGTTCTTGGAACTCTTGTGAGATGGATATGGAAGAAGGGGGTGATGTACATTTATATAAGCAGGGGATGGAATCTATATGTACCCATGTGCACCAAAGTCATGGTTTTCTTCTCATACAATTGGCCTATAAAGATTCAATTTTCTTAAAAAGTTGTGTAGTTCACAATGCTGTGGTTGGCTAGATTTCTAAGTTTCATGAACTTACAGTTTTGTTTATGCTCAATATTTCAGAGCCTAATTTCTTGTACCATGTTTAAGACTAGAGTGAAAGTGCTTCGTCTGTTTAGGATGCAAAGAAAAAAGTAGCACATAGATTAGAGCATTTCCATTTTTTTAATGTCTGTACTGTGAGATTAATGAATATCTTATTTTTCTCTTTCTCTCTCTCTTCTCTTTTCTTTAGGTTCATTGTTCTTTTCTCTAAATTTAAGCAGGTGGGGAGAGAAAAAGAGGTTCACATAAATAATAAAATATTAGGTATACTACTATTTTTGCACAAACTATATACACTGTCTTTTTACATCAATCAAACTACAAATATAATGAGTTTTACATTGTTAATCAATTATGAAAGACATTATACGAGTTGTAAATTAATTATTAAAAATTAGCACAAGTTTTTATTCCAGAACCATTTATGAGTTTTTAAGCTTTTAAATATAGTTTTTCCAACAAAATCAATTTCGTGCGAGAAATGTTCTTTACGGATAAGTATGTCTTGAATTGAGCCTTGTGGTTGGACAAATTGTTCCTGAAGAAAAATGATCAGAATGTCATAAAATAAGATTTAGTGTTATTGGAAATAAATTATCATCATATGAATTTTATTAATGATATTGGAGATGGATCATGTAGTTTTTAATTGCAAAACAAACTGCCTACTTAATCAACTTCTCTGTTTTGGAACTTTACCATTAAAGTTGTAAAAATAATTAGTGACCATAAATAATTCTTAAATAATTGAAGAGCACAATGGAAATTGAACTAAATCACAAAAGCACTTCAGGAAGAGATTAATACACAATTTATTCATACAAAATTAAAACAATATAAACGCATAAGTTTTATTCATGCTTTTGTAGATTAAATATCATGTGTTTATTACTTGCATATCAATCAAAACCAACACTAAATAATGGACGATCAACAGTGTAAAATTGAAAATCCATTGTTTTTTTTTCTTTGCATTTGATAAGGCTTCCCTGAACTCCCCAACATTCTTTCACAAAGTTTGCAAAAGTTGCACATTTTGGGTAGAACACGAGCTTGTAATTATCGTCATATTCATCGAACCACTGTCATGTTGAATCATCAAAAGCATCAAGTTTCCACACAGTGGACTCACTACAACTTGTAATACAATGCTACCTGATATGCATATCAAAAACAACTTCCTTTGTAAAGTTTTTCTCCATAACAAGAGAAAGAGAAAAAAAGATAAAGCAGAGAAAAAACGGTGAAAAGAACTGAAGGGCTCATTTCATTCCATTACAGAGAAGGGATTTATACAAGGTAAAGCAGAAACTAATATCTACCAGAAAAAAACTAAAAATGCAAACAGAACCATCCTTAAGCGGTGAAAAGTAAGACTTAGCAATGAAAACCAGAAAAAAAGAAAGAGCAGCAGCTGTGCTGCAAGCGGTACTGCAGAAAAAGAAGCAGTTGTGCTGCAAGCGGTGTTGCAGAGGAAGAATTTATCAACTTGTCTCAAGTGAGGTTTTGATGTTCAAGTCAGTAGAAAAATAGATCAACTTCACGGTTTAGTAACTTGTATAGATGCTCCGACACGCCTCATAAATGCCGTGTCTCGTGTCCGACACGTATCGGACATCGACACTCGTAGAATACTTGTAGGACACACTATGTCTAATCTGAAAGATATTTTTTTATCTTTGACATGGTTTTGATGATTAAAATAAGGAACAAATCTTATTCTATCACTACTTTTCGCATATTGGATATTAGATAGATAGATTGAATTCATTTTTGTGTTGGTTGACAATGTGTTAGTTGACCATTTCAAACTTAACATGTATATACACGACGTGTCCTATGTTTTTTCAATTTAGCCGTATCTCCGTGTCTGTATCCGTGTTGTATCCGTACTCGTGTCCGTAACTGGGCAACATAACTCTGAATTACAGGGATGCTGGGACTTTAGAGTAGCCTGAAAGATTCAATTTATGGTCCAATGTTTCTCTATCTATAGACTTGTATAATTTATGCATAAAGGATAAGGTCAACGATTTTGGCTAATTCAATGAAATTTATATTGTTGTTGAACTATATACTACTTCAAAAGGTATAAGAAAACATGCATTAGTATATAATTTATACCAGAAGGACGGTGGATCCAGAAGATTAATACATTTGAAAACAATTTTGTTATTGATTGCAGGATCAAGCTTAGTTGAATTGATTATTTTATGTTAATCAAAGTTTCAATTGAAACAAAGTGATTTTCCGTTATTGATTTTGGATCCCATTCTCCATCCATACTCATAGTAGCCTTTCTTCATGGCTTTGCGATCATGTTCCTCTTCCTTCATCTATGAGGTGTTTCTCAGTTTCAGAGGGGAAGACACACGTCACGGTTTCACTGGCAATCTCTACAAAGCCCTTGATGACAAGGGAATCCACACTTTCATTGATGATGAGGAGCTTCAGAGCGGAGAGGAAATAACACCTGCACTTTTGAATGCAATTGAAGAGTCCAGGATTGGCATCACTGTGCTCTCTAAAGACTATGCTTCATCATCATTTTGCTTAGATGAACTTACAACCATCCTTGAATGCAGGATGAAAGGGCTTTTGGTTATACCAGTCTTTTATATGGTGGACCCTTCAGATGTAAGACAACAGAAAAGTACTTATGGGGAAGCATTGGCTAAGCATCAGAAAAGATTCAAACCTGAAAAGTTGCAGAAATGGAAGATGGCTCTCCGTCAAGTGGCTGATCTCTCAGGCTATCATTTCAAACATGGGTACTTCTCTTACTATTCATACTACTTTGTAATTTATTTATATGGTTAGTTTTACTTGTCTAACGATTTAACTTGAAATTCTGAAAAGAAAAGAAATACTTGTTAACTTTGTCAATTGATATACATATAATTTAACTTTTTGTTTGAACAGAAATGAATATGAACACGAGTTTATTGGGAGGATTGTTGAGCGGGTCTCTAGGGAGATTAACAGTGTTCATTTACCTGTTGATGATTATGTAGTTGGACTGGAGTCAAAAGTCCAAGAGGTAAAGAAGCTTTTGGATTTAGGATCTCATGATGGTGTTGTGATAGGGATCCATGGAATGGGTGGGATAGGAAAAACAACACTTGCTCTAGCAGTTCATAATTTGATTGCTGAAAATTTTAAAGAATCATATTTTCTTCAAGATGTTAGAGAAGAATCAGACAAAAATGGGCTAAAGCACCTCCAAAGCATTCTTCTTTCAAAAATGTTTAGAGAGAAGAATATCATCTTAACAAGTTGGCAAGAAGGAGCATCAATGATACAGCAGAGGCTGAGGCGAAAGAAGGTTCTCTTGATTCTAGATGATGTTGACAAGCTTGAGCAATTAAATGCATTTGTTGGCAGATCAAATTGGTTTGGTCCCGGCAGCAGAGTCATCATTACCACTCGGGACCAACATCTTCTGACATCTTATGACGTTAAAAGAACTTATGAGGTGAAAAAATTGAAGAATTATGATGCTCTTCAGTTACTAACATGGAAAACTTTTAAAACGGGAATGGCTGATCCAAGTTATGAAGAGGTCTTGCATCGTGCAGTAACTTATGCTTCAGGCCTTCCATTGGCCTTGGAAGTAATAGGTTCCAACTTGGTTGGAAAAAGTGTAGAAGAATGGGAGTCTGCTATTGAGCATTACAAAAGAATTCCTAGTGATGAAATCCTAAAGATACTTAAAGTAAGCTTTGATACTTTGGGTAGAGAAGAGAAGAATGTTTTTCTTGACATAGCTTGTTGCTTGAAAGGATGTAAATTGGCAGAGATTGAGCATATGTTTCGTGCTCTTTATGATGACAGCATGAAATATCATATTGGTGTGTTGGTTGAAAAATCTCTCATAAAGATTAGTCAGCGTAGAACGGTTGAAATGCACGACTTGATTCAGGACATGAGTAGAAGAATTGAGCAGCAAGAATCACCTAAAGAGCCAGGAAAATGCAAGAGACTATGGTTACCAAAAGATATAATTCAAGTTTTAAAATACAACACGGTAAGTGATGTCTTTTTCTTTTATCATATGTTCATATCATAGTTACATAAAATGAACTTTTTAATTTGTGCCTCTTTGCATTAACAGGGAACTTGGAAAATTGAGATCATATGTCTAGATATCTCCATATCTGAGAGAGAAGAAACGATATACTGGAATGGAAATGCCTTCAGAAAGATGAAAAACCTTAAAATACTTATCATAAGAAATGGTAAATTTTCCGAAGGTCCCAATTATTTTCCAGAGAGTTTGAGAGTACTGGAATGGCATGGATACCCTTCAAATTGTTTACCATCAAATTTTGATACGACCAAACTTGTGATATGCAAGTTACCTCACAATCCTTTTACGTCATTTAGGTTCCATGGTTCATCAAAGGCAAGTTTAGAGAATAAATTCTTTATCTTGTGAAGTGATAAATACAATTCAAATGTATTCAATCGGTTCTTATTTTTTTTCTCCATTATTTTCTTTGCAGAACTTCAATCTAACCGTCTTGAATTTTGACAAGTGCAATTATTTAACACAGATACCAAACTTGTCTGATCTATTAAATTTGGAAGTACTTTCATTTGAAAAGTGTACGAGTTTACTAGCAGTTCACGACTCAATTGGTTTTCTAAATAAACTCAAAATATTGAAAGCTGAAGGTTGCACCAAGCTCAGTAGATTTCCACCTCTCAACTTGACCTCTCTTGAAGAACTTGAACTTTCATACTGTTCAAGTCTGGAAAATTTTCCAGAAATATTAGGAAAGATGGGAAACATAAGGGAACTTAGTTTGTTTGAACTTCCCATAAAAGAATTGCCAGTTTCATTTCATAATCTTATTGGACTCCAAGAGTTAGCGATACAGTGTGATTTTGTTCAGTTAGGCAGCATTGCCTTGACGCCCGAACTGCCTGATTTTAGAGTATATAAAGGTAAAGGATGGCAATGGGTAAAATCAGAAGAGGGTGAAGAAAAAGTGGGTTCAATGGTATCTCCAAAGATGCATAAGTTTTGGGTTTTATCTTGCAACTTGAATGATGATTTTTTTTCAGCATGTTTCAAGCAGTTAGCTCAAGTGAGTGATTTACGGCTAAGGGAAAGTAATGTCACATTCCTTCCGGAATGCATCAAAGAATTTCACAGCCTATCTTCTCTCGATGTGAATGATTGCAAGCATCTTCAGGAAATTAGAGGGGTTCCACCAAATTTGAAATATTTCAGGGCAATAAACTGTATATCCTTGACTTCCACGGGTTCAAGCATGCTGTTAAATCAGGTTTTGTAGTGTTTTTAATGAATTTGATTTGATTTGATTTGATAAGATGTTGTTCATTTAATGAATTCTTGATAAATTGCGATTAACAGCATCTTCACGAGGCTGGAGGAACTGACTTTATCTTCCCAGGAGGAACTATTCCAGAGTGGTTCCATAAACAAAGGAAGGGAACTTCAATTTCTTTCTGGTTTCGTAAGAAATTCCCTGCCAAAGTTCTTTGTCTTCTTATTGCACCTGTACTGGGTGATAACATAATAGGATTGGTTAGACACATGATGTTGATCAATGGAAAAGTTAAAAAACAATATTTGCTACATTATCTGAATAGAGAAGTGAAGAAGATGGAGTTGGATTATACACATCTCTTTGATCTACGACAATCACATTTCTCCCCTGATGATGATCTGATGGAGGAAGTGTCTTTAGAAAAGGAATGGAATCATGTGGAGATCACATATGAAGGCTTGATACAGAGCTCCCTTATTAAGATAATCGGAATCCATGTTGTGAAAGAGGAAAACAGCAGCATGGAGGACATTCGATATGATGATCCTTACGCAATCACAAAACCATTTATCATAAAATACACAGCTTTAATGTTGACATTCATATTTTTTACTGGTTCTTTTCTGTTGTTCTCTTACTTTTAATTTTATATTTTATCTGCAAGCATCACAAACAATCCAACCTATGTATCACCTCTCTATTTAGTTTTGCATTGTAATTTTCCTTTCCAATTCCAAAACTGAGATGGACTTTTGTTTTTGAACATGCACGGATCCCTGAACTCTATTTAGTTTTGCATTGTAATTTTGTTTTCCAATTCCAATAGTTTGAGATCATTAGGAATGAATATGACTTGGATCAAACAAATCAATTTAAACTCAACTGTTTGGATTGGGAATTCAATTATCAAAGGCGAAAATCAAGTGAACCGACCCAAGTTAATTAATTATGTCATTTTATAATTTATAATCTTTATAAATGAACGTTAACACGTGGATCATTATGTGTGGCTATTGTTTGCATTGACCAACATATGTGAGGCAAATCAGAAAGATCCAAACAAAGATATTTTCCAAACGTTTCACGCACTTTAACGTACAACCGGACCCACGCTAATTATTGTTTGGCACTTTATTACTCTACTTTACACTTTACTCTTCTCATGTCATATTTATTCAAAGTTTGATTCCACTTACAGTTCCAACAAGCTAACAATTATCACTCCAGACTTTGATCTAATGGCAACTCCAAGTTCCCGTAGATTCACGTACGATGTGTTCCTCAGCTTTAGAGGGGAAGACACGCGTTACGATTTCACAGGTAATCTGTACAAATCTCTGTGTGACAGGGGAATTCACACTTTCATCGATAATGAGGAGCTTCAGAGTGGAGAGAAAATCACAGCAGCACTTGTGAAGGCAATTGAAGAGTCTAGGATTGCCATCGTTGTGCTCTCTCACAACTATGCTTCTTCCTCCTTCTGCTTGGATGAACTTGCAGCCATCCTTGACTGCAAGAATAAAGGGCTACTTGTTATACCCGTATTTTATAAGGTGGACCCTTCATATGTGAGACACCAGAAAGGCAGTTATGGAGAAGCATTGACTAAGCGTCAGAGAAGGTTCGAAGATACACAGAAGGTGCAGAAATGGGAGGCAGCTCTGCGTCAAGTAGCTAACTTGTCTGGCGATCATTTCAAAGAAGGGTACACCACCTTACCAATCTTTTTATTTTTTAAATTCTATTGGATCATGTTTTACTTTATGACACTTAACCATTTGAAAATTAATAAATCTTTAATGTTTGGAACAGAGATGAGTACCAGTACGAGTTTATTGGGAGAATTATTGAACGGGTTTCCAGGGAAATTAATCGTGCTCCTTTACATGTTGCGGATTACCCAGTTGGCCTACTGTCACAGGTGCTGGAAGTCAAGGAACTTTTGGATGTTGGATCTGATGATGTTCACATGATAGGGATCCATGGAATGGGCGGGTTAGGAAAAACAACACTTTCTGTAGCAGTGTATAATTTGATTGCTGATGATTTTGACAGTTCATGCTTTCTTCAAAATGTAAGAGAAGAATCAAAGAAACATGGTTTAAAACACCTCCAGACCATCCTTCTTTCGAAAATACTTGGAGAGAAGGACATCAACTTAGCTAGTGAACATGAAGGAATTTCAATGATACAACAAAGGTTGCAGCGAAAGAAGGTTCTCTTGATTCTTGATGACGTTGACAAGTGGAAGCAGTTACAGGCACTTGCAGGAAGATCTGATTGGTTTGGCCCCGGCAGCAGAATTATCATTACCACTCGGGACCAACAACTGCTAAAATCTCATGAGATTGAAAGAACTTATGAGGTGGAAAAATTGAATAGGAATGATTCTCTTCAATTGCTTAAATGGAAAGCTTTCAAAAAGGAACAAGTTGATCCAAGTTACGTGGAGGTCTTGGATGATGTAGTAACATATGCTTCTGGCCTTCCATTGGCTTTGGAAGTAATTGGTTCCAACCTGTTAGCAAAAAGTGTGGAAGAGTGGAAATCTGCTATCAATCAATATAAAAGAATTCCTAGCAATCAAATCCTAGAGATACTTAAAGTAAGCTTTGAGGATCTAGAGAGTGAAGAGAAGAGTGTTTTTCTTGACATAGCTTGTTGCTTCAAAGGATATATATTAAGAGAGGTAGAAGATATTCTTGGAGCTATTTATGATGACTGCATGAAACATCATATCAGTGTGTTGGTTGACAAATCTCTCATAAAGGTAAAGAATGATTGGTGGAGTAAAGTTGAAATACACGACCTGATTGAGGAAATGGGTAGACAAATTGACCGACAAGAATCACCTGAAGGGTCAGGGAAGCGCAGGAGAATATTGTTACCTAAAGATTTAATTCAAGTTTTAAAGGGGAACACAGTAAGTGAAACTCATGGATGACTAGTTTTGTTTCTCAAATTGATATATTTTTCTTTTTAATCATTTATCTCTATCCTAGTTATTTTTGTCTAGATGATTTGCAATTTCTCTGGATTTGTTACATAAAACTAGTTGATATGTGTGCTTCTTTGCATTAACAGGGAACTAGCATTATTGAGATCCTAAGTCTTGATATCTCGATATACATGGGAAAAGAAACACTGGATTGGAATGCATTTGGAAATATGAAAAACCTAAAAGTACTTATTATTAGAAATTTCGGAATTTCTGGAGGTCCCAATTGTTTTCCAGAAAGTTTGAGAGTACTGAAATGGGATGGATACCCTTCAAATTGTTTTCCATCAAATTTTGACCCGAACAAACTTCTGATATGCAAGTTAGCATTTGGTCGTTTTACGTCATTTAAATTCCCTGACTCATCAAAGGCAAGTTATGGAATATATTCCTCATCTTGTAAGTTTATGGAAATACGAACTAAAGTCTCTATTGCTTCCTACAACTTCATTATTTTTTTAATTGTTTTGAAATTTCTATTGCCTCATGCGACTTCTTTGTTGTATTATTCTGAAGTCACTGTTGTGAAGTACGACTTTAGTATGAATATTTTCTAATTTCCTGAGATCGTATTCTGGTGATACAATTTTTTATTGGTGAAGTGGTATGAGTTTGGTATCACTTCCCGTATCAGTAATTTTTTTCAAAGTTTCCTATTTTCGTAATTAAAAAAGGAAATATCTCGTTTGTGTAAAAAAGCCAAATTTGTAAATACAGTTCCAATTTATTCATTATGTTCTTATTTCTTTTTCCCATTATTTTCTTTGCAGAAGTTCGAGAATCTAACCGAATTGAATTTTGACGACTGCAATCTTTTAGAACAGATACCTGACGTATCTGATCTGCCAAACTTGGAGAAGCTTTCATTTCAATGGTGTGGGAGTTTAGTTTCAGTTCACAACTCAGTTGGTTTTCTGACTAAACTCAAAATACTAATAGCTGAAAGATGCGAGAAGCTAAGGAGATTTCCGCCTCTCAACTTGACTTCTCTTGAAACACTAGAACTTTCGCATTGTTTAAGTCTTGAGAATTTTCCAGAAATATTGGGAAAGATGGGAAACATAAGGAAACTTAGTTTGCGTAGACTTCCCATCAAAGAATTACCAGATTCATTTCAAAATCTTACTGGACTGCAAGAGTTAGAATTGAACTGTGATTTTATTCAGTTAAGTGGCAATGTCTTGACGCCCGAACTGACTAGCCTCTGCGTTGTTACTTTCAAGGAGTGGAAATGGGTAAAATCAAAAGAGGGTGAAGAAGATGTGGGCTCAACAGTATCTTCAAATGTACAATCATTTTGGGGTTCTTACAACCTGGATGATGATTTTTTTTCAGCAGTTTTCCCTCAGTTGGCTCAAGTAAAACAGTTGTGGCTGGTTAGAAGTAATGTCTCATTCCTTCCTGAATGCATGAAAGAATTCCACCACCTGAATGATCTTGGTGTGAGTTTTTGCAAGTATCTAAAGGAAATCAGAGGGATTCCACCAAACTTGAGAAAGTTCAGGGCAGTAGAGTGTAGATCATTGACTTCCTCGAGTTCAAGCATTCTGTTAAATAAGGTTTTTGTCTTGTTTTTAATGAATTTGATTTGATAATATACTCTTGATTTACTGAATTGTTGATGAATTGTGACTAGCAGCAACTTCATGAGGCTGGAAAGACTGATTTTATCTTTCAAGGAGGAAGTATCCCAAGCTGGTTCGATAAACAAAGTCGGGGACCTTCAATTTCTTTCTGGTTTCGTAATAAATTTCCCGCCAAAGTTGTTAGTCTTGTTATTTTAGCTTTACAGCGGCCTCAATTTGCGGAAACAGTTAGACCCATGGTGTTAATCAACGGCGAATATCGAGGCTCTTATGATTATAGTTATTATTTGAAGAGAGAAGAGGGGATTGTGGAATTGGATCATGTGTACCTCTTTGATCTACGAGTGACACCTTTTCGTGATGATCTGACGGAAATGCCTTTAGAAGAAGAGTGGAAGCATGTGGAGGTTACGTACGAAGGTATGTATGATACCTCACTCATCAAAGCAATGGGAATCCATGTAGTCAAAACGGAAAGGACGAGCATGGAGGATATTAGATATGATATTCCTTTTTAGCTTTTCTTCTTTTCTTCTTTCGCTTTATGTCAGCTCTCATTTTATTTACAACTCTCATCACAACTCTCTTTGGGTTTACATTGTAAAACATATATTTCCAAAATCCTTCATGACTTCGTGCTTTCAATCTTTCTGGTTTTAAGCGTTTTTCTTTTCAATCTAGTTATTTAAATTATTAATTTTTCTAATCAACCAAATTGTGAACCTCTTAACTTTTCTTTGGGAACATTCCTTGATAGTAAGGAGAAATGACATTACAAAAGTTAATCTCGTGCTAAGTGTGAGTAATTTTGTTCTCCTAAAATTGTACTTCATATAGGATATGTATTGTGTTTTTAATTTCTATAAAGCATAAAAAATATTTCATACAAAAAAGTAGACAAAGTTCCACCCAAAATTTACATGTTATGACAAGAGGCTTTTATTAAATATTATTTTAGTTTGTCAAAGATTGAAAAATGATTATACGTTAGCATGAACAAGGACTCAAGCTCCTATGGTGTTCCTGCTATTATTTAACGCGTTGCAGTAGTATAACTGGACATTTTTACTTCACGACTCTGTTTTATGACCCACAAAGATATTAAAATTTAAGTAATATATATGATCAAAGGTAAAAGTTAGTGAAATGAAATACCAAAATTGTTTTTCACATGTGTTCCCAATGTTCTTTCGATCCTTTCCATTTAGTAAGAATTAGGGATGTTAGGTGTGTATTCCTAGCAAATATTCCCACATTAAGTTTAATAGGCAAACGCTCCTCATATCTCAAGTCACAAGAAGACCTTTTCTTCTCTTATTAGTAGAACTTGTTAATTAAGTATAAAATTAAGAAATAATATCTTATTATATATGTAATAACTTACTACACATTTGAACGAACAAACATAAATAACTAACCAATGTGATGGAGTATTGATGAGATTTGACTAAGTCTTGATCCAAATTTTTCCCACTCATCAAGGATTTCAACTATAAAACCACTTGAAAATGACACTCTAGCATTTTTGGCCAGCAAGGGTGTTTTTTTTTTTTTTTCAACACTGGCCATAAATCTACTTCACTTTAAAATTTTATATTCAAATAATAAAAATAGAAATTGGTACATTAAAAACAAAAATTATGCATAGAAAAACATTAATATCTAAAACTTTGAAATTAAAACAATTTCGCTTTTTAAAAAATTGAGTTTATTACTCTTTAATATCTTAAAGCACAACAACTAAAATTGCAGCAAAATCATGTTCGTACTCTATTTATTTATTATGTTTTGAAAAGGCATCCTGTGTCTACAATGTTGTTGCAAAGAGGCCATAAAAGTGTTTGGAGGAGATATAAGGTGCGACAGGTCCCACGCATGTTTCATATTTATTTCATAGTTTGATTCCACTCAGTATGAACACGCTCAGCATTATCCCTCTAAACTTTGTTCCAATGGCGACTCAAAGATTCGGATATGATGTGTTCCTAAGCTTCAGAGGGGAAGACACGCGTTATGGTTTCACTGGCAATCTCTACAAAGCTCTGCGTGACAGGGGAATTCACGCTTTCATCGATGATGAGGAACTTCAGCGTGGAGATGAAATCACAGCAGCACTTATGAAAGCAATTGAAGAGTCTAGGATTGCCATCGTTGTGCTCTCTACAAACTATGCTTCTTCCTCCTTCTGCTTGAATGAGCTTGCAACAATCCTACACTGCCAGACCAAAGGATTGTTGGTTATACCGCTCTTTTATAAGGTCAACTTCTGATGTTAGACATCACAGAGGTTGTTATGGAGAAGCATTGAATAAGCATCAGATAATGTTTAAAGATAAGGAGAAGTTGCAGAATGTAAACTAGTGAACCAGGAAAAGAATGTTGTGTCATTGTTTTCATCCTTTGTTATTATGATTAGTTTAATTCTATGGTGAATGGAATTATTATGAAATCATTTTTTAGTTTAATGGACATGTTGTCAGAGAAATTGGAATTCCACATCTAAAGTCTAAAACAAATCAGCTGTCATGTAATACAAAGACATTCATCTTAAATAGCCATACAAGTAAACACAAACTATGTGTGATCAAACTCAGGAGTGAATTAGCATCATGGTTAGGGCTTGACAAAATGATTTATAGTTATGTAAGTGGACACTATTCTTAAGGACTTAAATGTGGTACGCTATGCAGGTGGGCTTCGTGAACATGAAATTGGGGTAGCTCCTATAAATAGAGGTGTCTCTTCTCTAGTTTCTATGCTCTGAAAATATTTTTGAACTACACTGCAAAATGAGTACAAACTATATTGTATAAGAAGTGAAATCTTTGAATACCACTAACAATACATGCAAACATCACTTTTAGAATATCACTAACAATAAGTATTTTAAGGCTTTTCATCTCTATGAAAGCGTCTCCATCCCATTCTACTACTTGGATGTCGGATATGGGGAAATCCAGAAAGATAATTTTGATTTCACTAGTTCCCTATTATAGCAAAATGCACGAATCAACCACAATACAAATATATGTAAGACATTAATTATTGAGAAAATTTTAAAGATTGTAAGAAAAAAGACTACTGTGATGAAAAAATTCAATAGACAGAAAATAGATGAAACAAAACCATTCACAAGTCAGTCACTCACCTAGTGGTCTTTCAGAACCTGAATTATATATTCCTGTAACCATAATCTCCTGCGCTTCCCTGGCTCTCTCGGTGATTGCTGATGGTCAGTTTTCTTTACACATGTCCTCAATCAAGTAATGAACTCTAACTCTTTCATCATGAATGGCTAGCTACTTCTTTCGGTGCCATCTTCAAATTCTCCATGTTATGTTCCTCAAGAAGCCTTTTCTCTAGTCTGGCCATTGCTTCTCCATAACTTCGTTGTTGGTGTCTGACATGACAAGGAGGCACCTTGTAAAAGACAAGCAACACCAAGAGTCCATTCCTGTTGGGTTTTTAATAAACTAGCCATTATGGGTAACTAGCTGTTGTAAGAAATTAGCCGTTGTGAGTAGTTAATGCACTAGCCGTTTATAGCTGTTTTATAGCTGTTTTGAGTACTAACGGTCAAGTATATAAATTGTATCGTGTATTGTATGAGACAACAAGAAGAGATGAATAAAGTTTTTTTTCACAAAGTAGAGGGTTGGTTTCAAGAATGACTGCAAGTTCATCTAAACAGACTTTAAGTTCTGGTGTTATTACCTTTCCACTCTGAATGCCCTCATCATCAATGAAAACGTGGATTCCCATGTCATGAAGAGCTTTGTGGAGATAGCCAGTAAAACCTTGGCGCGTGTCTGAGCCTCTGAAATTCAGGAACACATCGTAGCTGAATGCTTGGGAAAGTGATATTATAGCCATTAACGACAAAGTTTTAGTTGCACTCTTGGACCAAACTTCAACAAATATGCATTTATTTATTACATAACCATGTAACATTGGAGCTATGTTTACTCTATTTATTAAAATTCCTGGACCAAACTTCAACGGATATGCACTTATTTATTACATAACTATGTAACATTGGAGCCATGTTTAGTTTAGTTAGTAACACTCTTGGACCAACCTTCAATGAATATGCACTTATTTATTACATAACTATGTAACATTGGAGCCATGTGTTATTAACACTCCTTGACCAACCTTCAATGAAAATGCACTTATTTATTATGTAACTATGTTGCATTGGAGCCATGTTTGGTTTAAAAAATAATTCACACCTTCCTGATTTAGTGGTCCAAAGTCAAGAGCCTGCAAGGACGGAGTTTTCAAGAATATAACTTCACAATCCCTTGCGTTAAGGCTATTACAAGACTATTGTATTATGTGAAATGAAAATGAACAATAGTTTTTTTTTTTTTTTTTGGGATATTCCATATTTCTTACTTTCTACTATACTGAACATTTGACAGTTTTTTTTCCCTCTCTTTCAAATCTGCAATTTGCATGACTTATCATTATGGTCTAGATGCAGTCATCAAGATATGAAAGGCATTTATTTTATCTTACACTATTTTTTCTTTCTTTCACAGCTTATTCCAACAAACCAACGTATGATTTGGAAATGAATAGGGATTATTTATTTATTGAGAGAAGTTTCATCCGCGTAAATTGAGTAATGTGTGAGATATAAGGAAAGATGGGAAACATAAGGGAACTTTCTTTGTAGAACTTCCCATAGAAGAATTCCCAGTTTCATTTCCTAATCTTACTGGGTTCAAGCATATTGTTAAATCTGGTTTTGCCTTTATTTCAATTTCTCTCTGGTTTCGTGATAAATTCCCTCCCAAAGTTCTTTGTCTTATTATGTTGCTGTACTACAGGTTCATATGACTATAAAATTGGATAGACTATAGAATAAGAGTGGAAGCATGTGGAGATTACATTCCAAGATTTGTTTCATACCTAATTCATCAAAGCAATGGAAATCCGTGTAGTTAAAACGGAAAGAAGGACATTCCATATGATAATCCTCACACCACCACAATAGTGTGTGGCCATACAACTGTTTTTTTTTACCTTTTCTTTTTTTTATTAGCTCTCATCTTATTGGCTTGATTTTTAAATCATGCTAAATTTGAGAATTCTAATAAATTTTTATTATTTATATTAAGTATTTAATAAATTTATATTTTCTATTAATAAAGAAGTGATATTATTATCTTGCAACTGATCAGTCTTGCCAGTAAAGATCGGTCCAAGATCGATTTTGTCAATCAGTTCAAAAGTGTATTAGTCGGTCTTGTCAATCAATACGTGAAATAAACCCAAAGATATATTAATCACTTTTTGGTATGATATATCGACTAAAAGGGTGTATGTACCATAAAAAGGTATATACATAACTCTTTTGGTCTTTTTTAATTATTTCTTTTATCATAATGATGTACCACAATTTTAAGAATTGACAAAAAAAGTGAAGACCTATTTTCCAAAAGTGAACACAATTGCTTACACAAATGGGTGATGATAGGTCCCACGCACTTCACTCTCATAATTTCATATTTGTTCAAAGTTTGATTCCACTTACAGTTCCAACGTGCTAAAAATTATCACTATTTTTTCTTTCTTTCACCGCTTATTGCAACAAAACATCCTATGATTTGGAAATTAATACGGATTAATAATTTATATTTGATTTCTCTTATTTTTATTAAGGTGGCTTTCACTGTTTTCATTTAAAAATCTTAATTAAATAAGGGTAGAAGCAAGGTTTCTTCTTCAGTTTAATATACAACATAGTTCCAGCTGCTATAGTTTATTGCACAAAATTGGCAATGGAGGCAGAAGGCGAAGACGTTACACTATGACATGGAAAAAATAAACATACGATGCTTCGTAGGAAACTCGAATGTTCATCCGCGTGAGAACCAGGTACAAAGAAAAGGAACATTTTAAGAGCAAATTGGGTAAAGTATGAGATGTCCTCGTAATTTTGGATTAAGAAAAAAAAAATCATAATTATAACTTTTAAATTGATTGAAAATTATTCATAAATCATGAAATAATAAACGTATAGTCATCCTTAGAATACACGGGAGTGAGAGTAAGGAGAGAAGAGACAGTGATTGAAAAAAAAAGTAAATGAAAAAAAAATTAACAATTAAGTTGAGCATACCACTAATGTAGAAATAAATTTAATATTACAGGAAATATAGTTGTGAAAAACATCACTACAAATATCCAATTAAGAAATGAAAATTAAGTGAAACAACCAACACAGTTAATTATGTGGTTTTAAGTGTATAATGTTTATAAAATGAACCACAATTCTAAGCATTGACCCAAAAGTGAAGTAAACTAGAAAGAGAGGAAAAACATTATTTTTCAAAAGTTTCACGCGTTTAATGTTCGCAAGATCACACGTTGATTATGGTTTGGTACATCCCTTTACATTACACTTTACTCTTGTAATTTCATATTTATTCGAAGTTTGATTGCATTTACAGTCCCAACACGCTTATTATTATCACTCTAAACTTTGTTCCAATGGCGACTCCAAGATTCCGATATGATGTGTTCCTCAGCTTTAGAGGGGAAGACACGCGTCATGGTTTCACTGGCAATCTCTACAAAGCTCTTTGTAACAGGGGAATTCATACTTTCATCGATGATGAGGATCTTCAGAGAGGGGAGGAAATCACACCATCACTTCGAAAGGCAATTGAAGAGTCTAGGATTGCCATAGTTGTGCTCTCTCAAAACTATGCTTCTTCCTCCTTCTGCTTGGATGAACTCGCAACCATCCTTCACTGCCACACCCAAGGACACTTGGTTTTACCGGTCTTCTATAAGGTTCAACCTTCTGATGTCAGACACCAGAGAGGTAGTTATGGAGAAGAATTAACTAAACATCAGAGAAGGTTCAAAGATAAGGAAAAGTTGCAGAAATGGAAGATGGCTCTGCGTCAAGTAGCTGATTTGTCTGGCTATCATTTCAAAGACGCGTACACCACCTTACCATAACTTTCTTGGATTAAGTTTTACTTCTCTAATGATTTAACGTTAAAATTCTTGTTAACCTTTACCGTACAAATTATTTTCTGTTCTATCCTGTCAGATTCAATTTAATGACAAACCTTTTAGTGGAAAAAGTTAGTTGAATGGTAAGAAGTAGAGATATTTATTTTTTTTTCAGATTTACATATGTACCGTGTGTATTAATTAGAGAGAAACATTTTGCAACTTCACAAAAACCTTCTTCTCTGTTTTTTATTTTTCTGGTTTTAAAACAAATTACAATTTTCTGATTTCATAAAAAATTTAACTTCACTAAACCTTTTTGTTTGAAATAGTGATGGATACGAATACAAGTTTATTGAGAGTGTTGTGGACCGGGTCTGCCACAAGATTAATCCTGCTCGTTTACATGTTGCGGATTACCCTGTTGGACTAGGGCCACAAGTGCTGGAACTAAAAAAGCTTCTAAACGTTGAATGTGGTGATGGATTCCACATGATAGGGATCCATGGAATGGGTGGCGTAGGAAAAACAACCCTCGCTTTAGCACTTTATAATTTGATTGCTGACTATTTTGATAGTTCTTGTTTTGTTCAAAACGTGAGAGAGAAATCAAAAAAGCATGGGCTGGAACACCTCCAAAGCATTATTCTTTCGAACCTACTTGGAGCGAAGGACATCAACTTAACAAGTGAGCATCAAGGGATTTCAATGATACAACTGTTGCAATATAATTCAAGCTCATATGTGCACACGTAAGAAGCAGAATAAAAGTCAGAGAAAATTAGTGACCTTGTTGGAAGACTTTGTCAAAAGTCTGTTGCAGGTTTTTCGGCTATTAGTTAGGAGCAATTTAAGATTCAGTTTTTAAGTTATTCTTAGCACCACTAATGTAGGATTGTTAGACGTGGTTAGTGGAGATAGTTAGCCAAGTTTTTTTTATATATAAACATTGTATTGTTCAGCATTTTAAGAAAAAGTGTGTGTGAGGAGAACAAAAATAAAGTAAGCTCTCTCTCTTTTATTATTCTGTCATCTGGTTCTATAATCTTCCTCCTCTAAATATCCAACAACAACAAAGGTTGCAACGAAAGAAGGTTCTGTTGATTCTTGATGACGTTGACAGGTGCGAGCAGTTACAGGCTCTGACGGGAAGCCCTGATTGGTTTGGTCCCGGCAGCAGAGTCATCATCACAACTAGAGATACACAACTGCTTGCATCTCATCAGGTCAAAGGAACATATGAGGTCGACACATTGGATGCAAAGGACGCTCTTCAATTGCTTACATGGAAAGCTTTCAAAACAGAACAGGTTGATCCAAGTTACATGGAGGTGTTGAATGATGTAGTAACTTATGCTTCTGGCCTTCCATTGGCTTTGGAAGTAATTGGTTCCAATCTGTTTGCAAAAAGTGTGGAACAGTGGAAATCTGCTATCAATCAATATAAAAGAATTCCTAACAATAAAATCCAAGAGATTCTTAAAGTAAGCTTCGATGCTTTAGAGGAAGAAGAGAAGTGTGTTTTTCTTGACATTGCTTGTTGCTTCGAAGGATATGAACTGACAAAGGTTGAGGTTATGCTTCGTGCTCTCTACGATGACTGCATGAAATATCATATTGGGGTGTTGGTTCAAAAATCTCTCATTAAGATTAATTACCCTGGTATAATTGTAATGCATGATTTAATTGGGGACATGGGTAAACAAATTGACCAGAGAGAATCATCGAAAAAGCCAGGAAAGGGCAGGAGATTATGGTTACCTAAAGATATAATTCAAGTTTTAATGGACAACACAGTAAGTGAGACTCATAGATGATTGGTTTTGTTTCTCAAATTGATATATTTTTCTTTTTAATCATATATCTCTTTCGTAGTTTTTCTTTTTCTAGATTATTTACAATTTCTACTGACAAAACTAGTTGATTTGTGTGGCTCTTTTCATTAACAGGGAACTAGCGAAACTGAAATCCTATGCCTGGATTTGTCTATATCTGAGAAAGAAGAAACGCTAGAATGGAATGCCAACGCCTTCAGGAGGATGAAAAACCTTAAAATACTTATCATTAGAAATGGGAAATTTTCCAAAGGTCCCAATTATTTTCCAGAAAGTTTGAGAATACTGGAATGGCATGGATACCCTTCAAATTGTTTACCTTCAAATTCTCATCCAAACAAACTTGTGACATGCAAGTTGCCTAACAGTTCTTTTACGTCATTTGGGTTCAATGGTTCATCAAAGGCAAGTTTAGAGAATAAATTCTGTCTTGTAAATTGATAAATACATTTTTAAATTATTCATATTGTTCTTATTCTTTCTTCCCATTATTTTCTTTGCAGAAGTTCAAGAATTTAACCGAATTGAACTTTGACAATTGCAAAATTTTAACACGGATACCTGACGTATCTGATCTCCCAAATCTGGAGAAACTTTCCTTTGAACGGTGTGAGAGAGTAATTGCAGTTGACGACTCAATTGGTTTTTTGAATAAACTTAAAATATTGAAAGCTCAACACTGCACGAAGCTTAGGAGATTTCCACCTCTCAACTTGCCCTCTCTTAAAGTACTTCAACTTTCACATTGTTACAGTCTTGAGAATTTTCCAGAAATATTAGGAAAGATGGGAAACATAAGGGAACCTTTTTTGTTTAAAGTTGGCATAGAAGAGTTGCCAGTTTCATTTCAACATCTTACCGGACTCCATGAGTTATACGCGGAATGTGATTTTCTTCAGTTAAATAGCAGTGTCTTGACGTCTTCGTTGACTGGTTTTTTCGCTAATGGATGCAAGGAGTGGAAATGGATAAATTCAAAAGATGGTGAAGAAGTGGGCTCAAGGGTATCTTCAACTCTACGTTCGTTTGAGGTTAAGCATTGTGACCTGAATGATGATATTTTTTCTTAAGTTCAAGCATGTTCTTAAATCAGGTTTTTGTCTTGTTTTTAATGAATTTGATTTGATAATCTATAGTTCATTTAATGAATTTTCAATGAACTGTGGCTTGCAGCAACTTCACGAGGCTGGAAAGACTGATTTTGTGCTTCCAGGAGGAAGTATTCCCGAGTGGTTGGATAAAGAAAGCTGGGGACCTTCAATTTCTTTCTGGTTTCGTAATCAATTCCCTCCCAAAGTCCTTTGTTTCTTTATTGCATCTGTACGGAATGATATCATTTATCACTTGGTTAGACCCGTGGTGTTAATCAATGGCAAAGTTCAAGGATATAAAGCTGGTTATTATATGCATGAGGTAATGGCGGAATTGGATCATATGCAGCTCTTTGATCTACATGTGTTACCGTTCTCTGAAGATCTGATGAAAATGGCTTCAGAAAAGGAGTGGAAGCATGTGGAGATTACATACCAAGGTTTGCTTATTAACTCATTCATCAAAGCAATGGGAATCCATATAGTCAAATCGGAAAGAAGGGGCATGGAGGACATTAGATATGATGATCCTAACACCACCACAAAAGTGTGGCCATGCAACTTCTCTGTAACTTTTCTTCCTTTCTTTTTTCGCTTTTTGTTTGCTCTCATTTTATTTTTGACATTGTTGATCCATTTGGATTTTGTAAATCTTTCATCACTTTGCGTTTTCAATCTCAGGTTTTAGCCTTTTTCTTAGGGTAGCATTGGTTTTTTTGTACACCCAGTTGACACTATGCGTTTATTAATGTCATTGCACAGTGAATTTTTTATTTTTTGTTTTAAAAAATCTTGTGGGCTTATGTGTTTTGAGTAGGAAAATTGTTTACAATAAAATCTCAGAAACTATAATTTGTCTTGAGTAAACTATAATTGTTCTTAATTATTGCAATGTCGTAGAAGATTCAAACAAATCAATATGTTAAAGTGGTCTAGAAATGGATTTTTCTTCTAGTGACATGACTTTTAATTTTTTGTTACCTCATTTTATATTATTTTAAAAAAATTATCTGTCAATAAAGTTTGCATTATTTAGTAGGATGGATGCTTATGACAGAAATAGAGAGTTGATAAATAATTATAGTTGAATTCAATCGATCTGAAAAAACTTTTTTGTATAAATAGTTTTCTTGCCATTGCTAACATTCAAAAAACGTTTATTTTTAAATATTTTAAAACGATTAATTATTTCATAAAATTACATCTTTTAAAATCAACTTAGTCTTGTTTTGCCGTTTAATTTTGTCTTATAATCATTGCCATAGTTTTAAATATTAAAAATTTACAAGATAAAATTATTTATTTTTATTAAAATATGTCAACTTGGGCTTACTCTTCATTATTCAGAATTGGTTCAAGGTTAAAAGTTGGTTTAATCACACGGTAGGTTCTCGTTTTCGTTACAAAATCTCAATTAGATCATCAACTTCTAAATTATCTCAATTGGGTCCTATTTTTTGAAAATTTGTTCCAATTTTGTCCTTTCTATTAGGGCATCATTGACGACGTTAACTGTGTGCTGCATGTGTCAGCTCGTGGTTTTTTTAGTTTTTTACTTTTTTTGTTACTTTTTATTTTCTTGAAAAAAAAAACAGCTGACACATATAAAATTAGAGTTTTGTCACGTGTTAGCTTGTGATTTTTTTAATTTTTTTTAATTTTTTTTAATTTTAAAATTAAAAAAAAATATGCCACGTGTCAAAATATGATTATGTCACATGTCAATTATTTATGTGAAAAATCTCGATTTGATTCCTATATTTGTTATTTTGTTTCAATCTAGTTCTAGAGAAAGATAATTTTGGTATTCTCCGACAAGAATTATTTTGTTCGGAAATTTTAATTCAAGATTTATGTTAAAGGAAAAGAATTATGGATCACTTGAATTGGATAACGCCGCCATTTAAGGATGAAGCTGCTCAACAAATTTAGATTATTTAAAGCACATTTACAACCAAAATAACTAATTACAACCGAGATAAGTTGTCTATGCAAGAGTATTATTGTGATTTTCTAAATTTATGGACAGAACGCTATGCCATTTTATATGTTGTTTTTCCTAAACTTCGTTGTTTAAGAAGTCTACGACACAGGCTCTCAGAAGTGCTTTGTTGAATAGGAGTCTTATTCCATCTTTGGGTACATGTGTTGATGAATGATAGAAAGTTCATCTAAACAAAAAGAAGAAACATGGTTTGTAGAGAACACACTAATGGCAACCTTGGACTTTTCTTCACAAGTGCTGGTGTATTATCTCTCCACTCTTAAGGCCCTCAACAATAATGCTTTCTGATGCCAATTGTTAGTAACTTATTTTATTAACATATTACAAAGGTTAGCATGAGTGCTGATTTTGTACTCATATAAAAGGACTTTATGTAGGACATGTATTGTATTTTTAATTTGTATAAAGCATAAAAAGTGTTAGAACAATAAGAGAGCAAACGAGAGAGAAGAGAAAAGTGAAAGAGAGAAATGAAATCTTGTTATTCACCGAACAAAATTACAAATAATGAGACTCAAGAGTTATTTGTAGAAGACTCACTAAAACAAATTCAAATAATAACTTGTAATTCATATGCCATTTGAATCACATTCTAGTATTTCATAAAAAAGAGTGGAAAAAGTTCCACACAAAGTTTACAAGCAATGACAAGAGGCTTTTATTAAATCTTACTTTAATTTGTCAAAGTTTGAAAAATGATTATATGTTAGCATGAACATCAGAACATGGACTCAAGCTTCAGTGGTCCTGCTATTTCTTTAACGTGTACTTGCCGTAGTCGAATTCAACATTTTTATTCAACAACTCTGTTTTCTCACCCACAAAGATGGAAATTGATTACAGAAACAACTCTGTTTAACGTGTACTTGCCGTAGTCGAAATTGCTTAGTATTATATACCCATATTTATATTCGAGATAAACTATTTTTTATTTTCTAAAATATTATTCGGTAGATTGAGTTTTAAATTGATAGAAAAGTAATTATAAACAGTGTCATAATAAATGAGTAATATTTTAATAGTACGTAAGTAAAAAGAAAAGAAAAATTAAGATTGAGAACAAAACTAAAAAACCAATAGTAAATAATAAATGTGACAAAGAAACAGTTATTCTATATATAAGTAAGAGATAGTGCGAAAAAAATATTTTAAAACCATTATGAACAAATGTGGATTAAAGAAATTCAAATTAATCAACACAAATCAATTTAAACTGAACGATTTGGATAGATAGAATTAACAGAGTGAAAATGAAGTAAAGTAACCAACTTAGTTAATTATGTGAGTTTATAGTATATTAATTATCTTTATAAGATGAACATAAGTTCAGCATTATTGTTGACTAGTGTTTGCATTGACCAAAACCGAAACACACTAGAAAGACAGCAACAGAGATATTTTCCAAAAGTTTAACGCGTTTAACATTCAACACCACTCACGCTAATTACTCTTCGCTACTTGAGTCTACTTTACGCTTTACTCTTCTAATTTCATATTTATACAAAGTTTGATTCCACTTACTGTTCCAACACGATCACCACTATCACTCTAAATTTTGTTCCAATGGCGATTCCAAGTTCCCCTGCATTCAGGTACGATGTGTTCCTCAGTTTTAGAGGGGAAGACACGCGTTATGGTTTCACCGGCAATCTCTACAAAGCTCTCCGTGACAGGGGAATTCACACTTTCATCGATGATGAGCACCTTCAGCGTGGAGATGAAATCACACCAGCACTTCTGAAAGCAATTGAAGAGTCTAGGATTGCCATCGTTGTGCTCTCTCACAACTACGCTTCTTCCTCCTTCTGCTTGGATGAACTTGCAGCCATCCTTGACTGCAAGAATAAAGGGCTACTTATTATACCGGTATTTTATAAGGTGCACCCTTCAGATCTGAGACACCAGAAAGGTAGTTATGGAGAAGCATTGACTAAGCATCAGAGAAGGTTCAAGATAAGAAGGAGAAGTTGCAAAAATGGAAGATGGCTCGAAGAAGGGTACACCACCTTACCCATCTTTTTACTTCATAATTTTTCTTGGATTTAGTTTTACTTCTTTTATTATTTAACTTTTTCTGATTTCATAACAATTTTAGTTTCACTAAACCTTTTTGTTTGAAATAGTGATGGGTACGAATACAAGTTTATTGGGAGTGTTGTGGACCAGGTCTGCCACAAGATTAATCCTGCTCGTTTACATGCGGATTACACTGTTGGATTAGGGCCACAAGTGCTTCGATTAAGGAAGCTTCTAAATGTTGAATGTGGTGATGGATTCCACATGATAGGGATCCATGGAATGGGCGGTGTAGGAAAAACAACACTAGCTTTAGCACTTTATAATTTGATTGCAGGCTGTTTTGATGGTTCTTGTTTTCTTGGAAACGTGCGAGAGAAATCAAACAAGGATGGGCCGGAACACCTCCAAAGCATTCTTCTTTCAAAAATACTTGGAGAGAAGGACATCAAGTTAGCAAGTAAGCACGAAGGAATTTCAATGATACAACGAAGGTTGCAGCGAAAGAAGGTTCTCTTGATTCTTGATGACGTTGACAAGTGCGAGCAGTTGCAGGCACTTGCTGGAAGCCCTGATTGGTTTGGTCCCGGCAGCAGAGTCGTCATCACAACTCGAGATACACAACCGCTTGCATCTCATCATGTCAAAGAAACATATGAGGTCATGACATTGAACAAAGATGATGCTTCTCGGTTGCTTACATGGAAAGCTTTCCAAACGGAACAGGTTGATGCAAGTTACGTGGAGGTCTTGAATCATGCAGTAACTTATGCTTCTGGCCTTCCATTGGCTTTGGAAGTAATAGGTTCCAACTTGGCTAAAAAAAGTGTAGAAAAATGGAAATCTGCTATCAATCAATATAAAAGAATTCCTAACAATCAAATCATAGAGATACTTAAAGTAAGCTTTGAGGGTCTGGAGAGAGAAGAGAAGAGTGTTTTTCTTGACATAGCTTGTTGCTTCAAAGGATATACATTAGGAGAGGTAGAAGATATTCTTGGAGCTATTTATGATGACTGCATGAAATATCATATTAGTGTGTTGGTTGACAAATCTCTCATAAAGATTGGTCGGTGGAGTACAGTTGAAATACACGACCTGATTGAGGAAATGGGTAGACAAATTGACCGACAAGAATCACCTGAAGGGTCAGGGAAGCGCAGGAGAATATCGTTACCTAAAGTTATAATTCAAGATTTAAAGGAGAACACAGTAAGTGAGACTCATGGATGATTGCTTTTGTTTCCCAAATTGATATATGTTTCTTTTTAATCATATATCTCTGTCCTAGTTATTTTTGTCTAGATGATTTGCAATTTCTCTGGATTTGTTACACAAAACTACTTGATATGTGTGCTTCTTTGCATTAACAGGAAACTAGCATGATTGAGATTCTATGTCTTGATATCTCAATATATAAGGAAGTAGAAACACTGGATTGGAATGGAAACGCCTTTGGAAATATGAAAAACCTTAAAGCACTTATTATTAGAAATTGCAAAATTTCTGGAGGTCCCAATTGTTTACCAGAAAGTTTGAGAGTGCTGGAATGGCATGGATACCCTTCGAATTGTTTTCCATCAAATTTTGATCCAAACAAACTTCTGATATGCAAGTTACCTGACGGTGATTTTACGTCATTTGAATTCCCTGGCTCATCAAAGGCAAGTTTATGGAATATATTCCTCATCTTGTAAATTTTTAGGCTTTTTGAGACAAATGGGGTAATTCCCTTTGTTAATAGGCAACTTTTAAAAAAAGTACAGATATGGGAAGTTGACTCGGACAACTTCACTCCTAAGAAGTCGTATTACTTGAATACGAACTAAAGTCTCTATTGCCTCCTACAACTTTAATGTTTTTTTAATTGTTCTGAAATGCCTATTGTCTCATACGACTTCTTATATTATTCTGAAGTCTTTGTAGTGATACGAACAAAATGTTTTTTTTATGACTTGTAAGTTTGTCTAATTTCCTGAATTCGTAGTGATACGACTTCTTATTGAAGTTGTACGAGTTTGATACGATTTTTTCATATTGGTAATTTGTTTAAAAGTTGTCTATTTTCGTATTTAAAAAAGGAATTACCTCATTTGTGTAAAAGAGCCAAATTTGTAAATACAGTTCTAATTTATTCATTATGTTCTTATTTCTTTTTCTCATTATTTTCTTTGCAGAAGTTCGAGAATCTGACCGAACTGAATTTTGACTACTGCGATCTTTTAGAACAGATACCTGACGTATCTCATCTCCCAAATTTGGAAAAGCTTTCTTTTAAAGAATGTGCGAGTTTAATTTCAGTAGACGACTCAGTTGGTTTCCTGACTAAACTTAAAATATTGATTGCGGAAGACTGCGTGGAGCTAAAGAGATTTCCACCTCTCAACTTGCCCTCTCTTGAAATTCTTGAACTTTCATACTGTTGTAGTCTTGAGAATTTTCCAGAAATATTAGGAAAGACGGGAAAAATAAAGAAACTTAGTTTGGATGGACTTCCCATAAAAGAGTTGCCAGTTTCATTTCAAAATCTTACTGGACTCCATGAATTATACGTTCACTGTGATTTCCTTCAGTTAAATAGCAGTGTCTTGACGCCCGCATTTACTGATTTTAGAGTTTTTGAATGCAAGGAGTGGAAATGGATAAATTCAAAAGATGGTGAAGAAGTTGTCAGGTTTTACAGAGGGGTTTCACCGAGCCCAACCCATAAGACACTGACACCACTTTCAACCCAAAACCTTAAGGCAATGGGTTTATGGGTCTTTATTCTTATATAGTGCTCTACTTTCTCATTTCTAGACTTTCGATACAGGGACCTGCACTCGTCTAAGCCGGTTTTAACCATCGGCTCTGATACCACTTGTCAGGTTTTACAGAGGGGGGTTTCACTGGGGAGAACAACACCAATGAGATCTGAGCCTAACCACATAAGATACTGACACCACTCTCAACCCAAAACCTTAAGGCAATGGGTTTATGGGTCTTTATTCTTATATAGTGCTCTACTTTCTCATTTCTGGTCAATGTGGGACTTAGACTCACACTTGGATTCCTAACAGAAGTGGGCTCAACGGTATTTTTAAATCTACGTTCATTTGGGGTTGCGTCTTGCAACATGAATGATGATATTTTTTCAGCAGGTTTCACGCAGTTGACCACAATTACGTCTTTAAACCTATCGTACACTGATATCACATTCCTTCCTGAGTGCATCGAAGAATTTCAGCACCTGGATGATCTTGATGTGAGTTATTGCAAGTATCTACAGGAAATTAGAGGGATTCCACCGAAGTTGAGAACGTTCAGGGCGATAGAATGTAGATCATTGACTTCCTCGAGTTCAAGCATGTTCTTAAATCAGGTTTTTGTCTTGTTTTTAATGAATTTGATTTGATAATATATTGTTGATTTACTGAATTGTTGATGAATTGTGACTAGCAGCAACTTCACGAGGCTAGAGAGACTGATTTTATCTTTCCAGGAGGAAGTATCCCAAGATGGTTCGATAAACAAGGTCGGGGACCTTCAATTTCTTTCTGGTTTCGTAATAAATTTCCCGCCAAAGTTGTTTGTCTTTTTATTTTGGCTTTACAGCAGCCTGAATATGCAGAAACAGTTAGCCCCAGGGTGTTGATCAATGGCCAATATCGAGGCTTTTATATTTATAGTTATTTGAAGAGAGAAGAGGGGATTGTGGAATTGGATCATGTGTACCTCTTTGATCTACGAGTGACACCTTTCCAAGATGATCTGATGGAAATGCCTTTAGAAGAAGAGTGGAAGCATGTGGAGGTTACGTATCAAGGTATGTGTGACACCTCACTCATCAAAGGAATGGGAATCCATGTAGTCAAAACGGAAAGAATGAGCATGGAGGACATTAGATATGATTATCCTTTTTAGCTTTTCTTCTTTTTTTCTTTCACTTTTATGTTAGCTCTCATTTTATTTACAACTCTCATCACAACTCTATTTGGGTTTACATTGTGAACCTCTTATACATTGATACGTGGAATTGACTTATTTAAATTTTTGAATGACATTACAAAAGTTAATCTCGTGCTACAGAAATATAGAAATATGCATGTGTGAGTAATTTTGTACTCTTAAAAATGTACTTCTTTTATATATATATATATATATATATATATATATATATATATACACGTTTAAATATTATACGTACACGTACTTAATATATATTCTGATGGTATTTTGCTTTTACAATCTTTACCTTATTATTTTTAATAAACTTGTTTCATTTTATATTTTTTAAAATTTATTTATTAATTATATATATTATATTATATTATATTACGCAGTTATAATTATAACTTTAATACATTATTTATAAAAAGTAATTTATCATAAAATTTTAGATATTATTATACTTGAATCATTATAATATAAATTTAAAATGTTATATGTACAATTCTTTTAATTATTTTCAAAAAATTTAAATATCGTCTACATCTTTTACATTTTATATACTTAATATATTTACAACATTTTACATATTATTTAAAAAGAATTTAAACATCACTTTTATTTTCTGTTCTTTTTTTTCCTATTTGTAAAACCTTTCTAAAACATGACAATATTTTATTTAAAAGAACCAAAACACTATGTGAGCTTAAAAACTTGAAAATCCTCCTTTCTTTCAAACATATTCCTCTTCAAAAACCTTCATATTCACTTGTGAACTTGTCCAAATCCCATCATTTTCTGAAAAAATGACGTTTTCTCGATTGTTTTAAAATTCACTTTTCAGTCCAATCGAACAAAATCTCCATTCGGATAATTCGAAAATCCAGTCTTTTCGACACCCACTATGTTTTGGACAATGCATGAAATCTTTCTTGGGTTGCGGGTGCTCCCAGAGTCTTTGTTTTCCTTCCTTACTAACCAGTGATTCCTTTGGTTTGGTCCAATTGTTATTTGTTGTCCCTAGGTTGTGGTAGAGCTTTCACGAATTAGAAGACAGTTTAGGACTTTTCGAGTTTGTTGGGTTGTCTCCTAAAGTGAGGGGAGCTAGATTTTTCACAAATTGTATGTTGATAAATTGATAATTCAATATTTTAATCATATTCATATTTATACTTTAACATGAACAATGTATTCTTCAAATTTTAGCACATTCAAAAATACATAATACTTATATTTTTTAGTCATACAATCATTTGGAACATTCATACAGAAGTTCAGAAGAAAAGTGACTGACACACACAAGTACAAGTTTTTTTATGCGAGTCAACTAGCCAACCCGCACAAGTTGCAGACTATGTGTGTCGGACTTTTACAAACCAGCAAACTCAATATCTTAGTCCGTCCCATGTTATTTTGGCAGACTTATAAACCGATCTGTCGAGCCAAGCCAACATTGTCACCCCTACTAAACCCTCACGGAATATTCACTCACATAATAGCTGACCCTTCATTCTTCACTTACACTCTAACTAACTCACTTCGTTCCTATGATCACTTTCATTAAAATGTCTTTGAACTTGCTGTAAAAGTGAAAGTGATCAGAGGAACAAAGTACACCACACACTCGTCAATGAAGGAACAAACAATGGAAGAGACGAAGGCACAACCATATAGTGATGAAAGAAACCCTAAATATCGAAGCCATGCTAGAGAGACAAGAAAACCTTTGCGGTGGAGCAGTGTAGACGAAAGAGTGAGAAAGAACGGAGCAGAACGAGCACAAAAGAGTTTGACATTCGAAATTAAAATTTTTAAATCGCGTGTTTTCTCTTCTTCCTTGTCAACTGCAAATTAAAAAATAAATAAATGAACTGCCACATAGACTTTGTCAAATATTGCCATTTTTTTTCACCAAATTATCATTTTCCTATAATAAATTACATTTAAGCCTTTATAAAGGTAAATAAATAAATAAAATAATGGTAAAAGATAGCATGAGATCGTGGCATATATGATATGTTCTGATTAGTTCCACGTGGAAGATACAAGAACTCTTTATTTTAAAAAGCACCGAAACAACATTCATATTTATTATGAACAAATAAGTAAATTTCAACTACTTTTTTAAATAATTATTAAAATGATTTATATTTTAATTGTAATATTTAATATATCTATCACATTGTAATAAATATATTTAATTTTTTTAAAATAATTATTATATTTATTTATTCATTTATTATATTAATGAAAAAAAGAAAAAACAAAAACAATCCGAAATTCAGAGGAATCGGTTCTCAAAGAATTAAATTGTAATCGAGAACAAAATAATAATAATACTATTTGTGTAATTAAAAGGCATAGTACACTACTACTGAAAATAGAAAATAGAAAATGAAAGGCTTTTAAAATGTCCCGAATATGCTCTTGTGGAAGCCATTGCATATGTGGTCCTTAGGTATGAACTATTCCTCCCCTCAAAACTCTAACGTTTAAAACTCACTTAAACTTTCTTTCGAAACTTTCTTGATTTCATACTCATCTATACATTGGAAACTCTAAGTTCATACTCATTAATTGACTTTGAAAAACCTGAGTCTACTTTAGAAAAAAATAACATAGGAAATAAAAGTAAATAATAATTAAAATTTATCTGAAAGATATTAAAAAGAATGTATAATTACTGATTTAGTATCCCAATTTTTTTGGTTAAGTTCAATTTGATCTCATACTTTTGGTTTGTTCAATTTAGTACCTCAATAATTTAAAAATTTGATCCTCATACTTTTGGTTTGTTCAATTTAGTACCTCAATAATTTAAAAGGATTCAATTTGGTCATCTCCAGTTAAGTTGGAGTTAACAGCGTGTCCGTACAGGTGAACTGAGTATTTAAAACGATCAAATTTTGTCCTGTCCAATTTGAGACCAAATTAGTAAATAAGCTTAATTATAACTTATATATACATGTTACAATAACTTTTTTTTAATATATACATAAAATCATTTCACCTGAATACTTAAATTATTTTATTTTTTACATTTTTTACCTTTGTAATTTTTTACAATTGTTTTACAATTGAAATTTTTAAATTTTTTACACTTGTATGTGCTGCACAGTGCCATCTCAATAGAAGTCAAATGATGTTAAGTAGTGTTTAAGAGAAGTAACTAAAATAAAACCGTTTAAAAAAATTGGGTACCAAATTGAACAATTCCAAAAAAGTTGGGGTACCAAATGAGTAATTATACAAAAAACTAATTAAAAAAATAAACTCAATTATGTTTTGAGTCTATGATAAATTTGAGAATTTTTAATCCAGTCTTTAATAAATTTTTGTAGTCGATTGAATGTTTGATATTTTAAAATTTTTCAATTGAGTACTGCAAGTAAATGGTTTTGTCAATGGTCAATTCTATGATCTGATAGTTGTTTTGCATTATCACCCTCGCATAATATTTTATTACAAAAGACTTGATGACGAAATCTTTTTCAAATATCGATTGTATTTAACAAAAATTATTTTTAACTTTAATTATAATTATAAATTTTAAAGTAAAAAATATAAGTTATAAAAATATTAAATATATAAATTTTAAATTAAGAATTATAAAATTACAAAAATTAAAATTTGATAATTTTGTATTTTTATAATTTTCAATTTCGTAATTTTATATTTTTTTTTAATTTTATAGCTTTATAATTATATAATTATATAATTATATATTTTATAATTTCGTAATTATGAAATTATATATTTTTATAATTTTGTAATTTGTTAACGTGTGTAATTTTAAATTTCTTAGTTTCTTAATTTTATAATTTTTTATTTCATAATTTTATAATTACATATTTTATATTTTTGTAATTTTGATTTAATTTTTAATTTTATAGTTTTAATTAAATTTAAAAATAATTTTTATTAAATATATTAAATATTTGAGAAATATATCTTCATAACAAAATACTATGCGGTGATGTTGGAAGTAAGTGAAAGTGCAAAATAAATATAATATCACGTCATAAAATTAACACCAACATTTTAAGTGTAGTCACTCAACTGAAACTTTTTTAAATTTTGAAGGAATCGATGGACAACAAAAATTTATTATAAACTGAATTGAAAGTTTCCAACTTTAAAAAGAAACCAAAACCTAAAAATTATAACAATTTTGAATACACAGTGTATATAAATCTTTTTTTAATAAAAATTCAGTTAATAATATTAAAATTAATAAATATTTAATTTAAATGTTACAAAACATATAAAAATTAAACTTAAAATTAAATTACTCTTGAAAAATGATTAGATTACTCGAGAACACTTTATCTTCATTTTATCAAATCCAATTATATTTTGAATAAGATGAGTTAAATAAAAAATATCGTATTAAAAACAATTGGTCAACTTCAAGTTATGTTTCACTGTCATATTAGTTTCTGAAACTAAACAAGAAAAGAAAAAAAAAAAATTTGTTTGTTTATAGTTGATACCACTCCTATGGTTGTATCTGTGTGCCATAACGAGTTTTAAGGTCCATTCCCGTGAGCTTACAAATTATCTATTTCCATCCACAGAACCTGAATCTGCCACCTTTTCTCTGTTTCTTTCTTTCTCATACAATACAATAACATTGCTTCAAATCAGAACCAACTTTCAAATCCCCACCCACCTTTGCTTTTTCTGATCGCCACCATCTTTTTGCCTTCCAAATCCTATTTCGTAACACCCCATTTCCATTTCTTCCCAAAGTTCATTCCTTTTTCAGGTTTGAAACGAATCCCATTTCTCTGTTTTCACGCTTTTAGCCAACAATGCCTGGTGTCTGGATGCTCTGTTTATTGTTTTCAACGTTGAACTTCTTTGAAACAGATGGGAATCTGCATGTCCTTTAGTGCTGTTTTTAAGTTTTATGCTTTTATGGTTTCTGTGAGTTTGATGGTTTTATTTGGATTTTGGGGGTTTGCATTTGTTGTGTATGATCTTGTTTTTTCTTAGTTACTCATCTGGTATTTCAATTCTTATCAATGCATATTTTGATTCATTTGAGTTGGTTTTTGTTATAAAACTTCAGTTGAGTCTATATATATGGTTCATGCCTGAATGAACCTGATTCCAAATCGGGTTATTGATTTCGCTTTTCCTTTCGTTTTCAATAGCAGTTGATTTACTGAGTTAGTAGCTAAAATGAATTGAATACCTAATACTTTGTCATGTAGCTATTTGAGTTGTTGGCCTACAGAAACTTGGTTCAGTGTTAAGTTTGCTTAGTCTTTGAATTATCTTTGGCCACTTTGTCGTGTTATTTTTTTTTTCTTCATGATTGAAGTTAAAGAAATGCCGCAGCCTGACCTCATAGCAGGAGGCTATTATTTAACGAATAAAATAATCATTCTCTATTTCGTGGAGAACAACAATGGTTTTCTATTTGAAAATTATTTATTTCTTATGAATCAATATTTATAGCATATAGAATCAAATAGGGTTATTGGAATACAAATCTCTGGTACAGTTACTATCCTATAAGTTTAAAGTTTTTTTTTTTTTTATTCTTAATTTTTTAGGGATTATATCTTAGAAATTAGCTATCCCTCTAGAAATGGAAGGCAATAGGATTATCATTCTTGCAATAAGCATCTTAGATAAAGTTGGTTTCATTTCATATACGATGTACATGCCTTCTAGCTTAAAACTACATCTTTTTTACATTGGATTTGATTTTGTTTTACGCGGTCTGTCTTAGGCATTCCAGTTCTTCAACATATGGAAGGGTATTCATACTTTTTTATTATTAGTATTGACCATGTACCTATAGGGCATATAATCTATACATATAGTCTATACATATGACATAAATTTTAGAGACTAGGTTCACAGTGTGTAAATTACATGATTATGACCTATTAAAATATGTGGCTAACACTTGCTCTAAATTTCTTCAAAGTAGAGGCTTCAACGTATTTTTTGTTGTTGTTTTCTGTTTTTTTCTTTCACCTGTAGGTTTTTCTTCATCTGCAGGAAAAATCTATCAATTATAATTCCAAATGGCTTCGTCCACTCTCATCTCTGACACTCAGCCATGGAAGGAGTTACAGGTGATGGATAATCACTTCCTAGATACCTCTAATTCGGAGGTACTGAAACATTCTACTAATTGCATCTCTTTGTGCAGGCCCATGCTGTGGATGTTAAGAAGACTCACTTACGTGATTTATTGAGCAATGAGGAGAGATCCCGGTCAATGGTGGTGTATGACACTTAATTTATGAAACTCTATAAACTTATGACCTGTTATATTCTTTTTATAAGGGTATCAATAAAATTAGGAGATTACCATTTAGGAATTGAATATATTTTATGCTAAAAAAGTTGGGTCACTACAATGTGCTTGCAATGTCTTGATGTATAACCTTCTGACTTTTGCATTCTTTGAAGTGAATTTGATGGAATTCTATTGGACTACTCGAGGCAGTTAGCCACTGTTGAAACAAGGGAAAAACTCTTCAAATTGGCAGAGGTTAGTTCACTCCTTCTAGATATTTGGACAACATGTTTTATCTTGTTGTGGCCCTCAGTCATGTCCTTCTTTTAGAAAAATAAAAGATCCATTAACTGAAATGCAATGCAATCATCTGATTATTATATCTCTGGATGTGACGCAGGTTGCATCCCTCAAGGAAAAGATAAACCGGATGTACAAAGGGGAGCATGTAAGTTCCAGTATTCTGAACCAATGAGCTGTACATATGCTCATGTCATACTTGCATTTTAAAATTTTCTCCATCTGTAACAAAGGAGTTAATTCTCAACTATGTTTTAATTACATAGTTTCTGAAATTCCCGCTTTTACTCTGGGAAATTTTGTAGTGCAAAAAGTTTGCATGTGTATGTGATGTTGACATAATTGCTACATTTTCTGAATTATCACACTTTCTTCTTATTGTTCTTGGACTTTCAGATAAACAGCACTGAGAATAGATCAGTACTTCATGTAGCTCTTCGTGCTCCAAGAGATTCTGTTATACAGAGTGATGGAAAGAATGTTGTCCCAGATGTTTGGAACGTTCTGGACAAGATCAAGGAGTTCTCGGAGCGGATCCGCAGTGGATCTTGGGTAATATATTGGCCAGTTTTTTTGTTCTTTTTTTGGTATATAGACATTGTTCATGTAGAGTTAAGAGTATAAATTATATTTTTGTAGGTTGGAGCTACAGGAAAGCAATTGAAGGATGTTGTTGCCGTTGGTATTGGTGGCAGTTTCTTAGGTCCATTATTTGTGCACACAGCTCTTCAAACAGGTCATTGACTCATTCTAGTTTCTTGGTGGTATTCACATAATTAGCCTTTCTTCTCCTTATATTTGTACTTTGTTTAATACTTATGTAGATGAACATAAGAACCATGTATATTTTCTTCAAGCAAGTAGAAGTGCTGAATATTGTTTCTATCACATCTTTCAGATCCTGAAGCAATTGAATCTGCAAGAGGGCGTCAGCTACGCTTGTAAGTATCTGATATCACTTTGGTTTTTGAAGTCTGGTTTGTTGCCATCCAATTCTAGTATGCAAGTTACTCTTGATCTCTTCCACTCCCCTGGTTTTCATTTTATATTCTTTTTTATCTCATTTAGTGTTGACAAGATTAAACTCTTCACTATGTTAAACTTATCATGAAATCAATATATGCTTCTATGTGCAGTCTTGCAAATGTTGATCCAATTGATGTTGCTAGAAATATCACGGGATTAAATCCTGAAACAACCCTAGGTAAATATGGTTTTGGCTTTTCCTTTTTACTTGATATTTGACTTAAGTGACTGGGATTCCATTTTTGTTTTCTACACTGTTGTAACTTCTTTTTTTTTTTTGTAGTGGTGATTGTTTCAAAGACTTTTACGACTGCTGAAACCATGTTGAATGCCCGAACACTCAGGGAATGGATTTCTTCTGCCCTAGGGTAAGTGTAGTGTTAAAACTATTTTTCAAGAGTAATTGTATAATTCTTAATCTGATTCTTTTTCTGGGATTTTACCTTTTACACTTTAGTATTATAAGCATTATGCCCTCATCCGGTAATGTCTCCTTCAAAACATATCCATAGTCATGTAAAATAGAAATGTTAAATGTAATCTGAAGACTGGCTTATCATTCTATTTTACCGTCAGGGCCTCAGCAGTTGCAAAACATATGGTGGCAGTCAGTACCAATCTCACAGTATGGCCATTTTTTTTTTCTTTGCTTAGCTCATCAAGATATGTTAAAAATCCTATGTGTGGTTTTCGTGTGAAGACATATATCAATTGTTCAGGGCTGAGCCTGCAGTTATCTTTTTCTGTTGTCTTCATTTCTGATGCAGCTTGTGGAAAAGTTTGGTATTGATCCTAATAATGCTTTTGCCTTTTGGGACTGGGTTGGTGGCCGATATAGTGGTAACTTTTTTTTGCGCATACTTTTCCTTGATCGTACTAGATGGGAGCCCATGCAATAGGCTGCCCTTTATTGAATAAGACCAGTAATTTGATTTTAACTATTATTTGGTGTGTTGTTTACAGTCTGCAGTGCTGTTGGAGTATTGCCATTATCCCTACAATATGGTTTCTCTGTAATTGAGAAGTATGTGATTTATTATTTCTGTGATTCTATAGCACGAATTTCTTTTCATTGATAATAATGGTTTTAACCGTAGCTTATTTCATTGTTTTTTTAGTATAACTTATTATAGATGCAGTCTACCAAGCATTGCATTGCCTGTATCACTTCTATTTTTTAATTAAAAAATAGAAAAAGAAGGAAATTCAACTTCATTGATGGAAATTAATGTTCCTGTGCATATACTCTTCCTGATTTCTTGATCTACAATAAGAAAAAAAATGAGGATATATATGTCCCTGAATCTGTATTCAGACAGTATCTTTACTTTCACAGTAATTTTAAAATACAATCAAATCTTGCTGAAAACCCCCAAATTGTAATAATAGCTCCTAAGTAGTTAATTTATAATGCCTCCAATCCAATGCTTCTATATTTTCTGTGGAAATTAATGAAAAGAAAATAAGGTTTTCTCTTGGCTTCTAGCCTTAGTTCCAGGACAGTAAAGATTCATCCATCTATTCATTTTATTTATTTATTTATTTGTCTGTTTTTGGTTCCTATTTGATAGATTGAGTATCCTTTCTTGTTCATATGCTTGGTTTGTATATGACATCGTATTTCTTTTTTGAAGGTTTTTAAAGGGGGCTTCCAGCATTGATCAACATATGCATTCAGAACAATTTGAAAGAAATCTACCTGTAAGAACCCCTACAGCAGCCTTTGTGTCTTTCGATGTTTGTTTTTTTGTCCTAATGGATCTCCTGCACATGTTAGACAGATTTTAAGCCATTTATTTTGGTTCAATCTGGTGGCCGGAAAGTAATTATCATAAACCAACCCATCATAGTTCTAAAAGCTTACGTTACTAGTCTTGTTTTGTTGTGATAGCAATATAGTCTTAGAATAGAGTCCAACATCGATTAGGAGAAAGAAGGGTAATGTGACTACTTTTTCTTAATTTTGGGAAAACCCAATGTAGAAATACAGTATGTGAGGGCAATCCTCATGGTCTCCCTGATATCTACTTTCACTCTCTGCCTGTCTCTCCCTACTTAGTGCTCTTTCTCTCTACTCAGTGCTTCCTTGACCTTGTTTGATGAACAATTTGTTGCTGCCAAAATTTGAATTGGATTTCATGGTTTGAAAAGTAATCTCCCTTTGAATCAATAAACTGTTATCATTGATGGAGAGTGAGTAATGATTAACCACACCAATCCTTCCTTTTCTTGGGATTATACATCTATATGGCAGTAGTGATGTTTCTTTACAAATGCAAGATGACATGTTCAATTGTGTCAATGGGCCAGGTGCTTTTGGGACTGTTGAGTGTATGGAATGTCTCATTTCTTGGATATCCTGCCCGAGTGAGTACCTCACCATTTGTTCTATTGAACAACTCATGTTTCTTTATTATTAACCGATCCTTTTCAATAACTGAAACTTTGGTTCACACCCAGGCTATCTTACCATATTCTCAAGCCCTGGAGAAGTTTGCCCCTCACATTCAACAGGTATGTTTGTTATTGTCTTGTGATTGAATGCTCATGCATTTGTTAATTTTTTTTCCTCATTGTTCATATTGTTTAGTGTATGTTCAAACTAGGTTAGCATGGAAAGTAATGGCAAGGGTGTTTCAATTGATGGTGTGCCACTACCATTTGAGGCTGGTGAAATTGATTTTGGCGAACCAGGAACAAATGGGCAGCACAGTTTTTATCAACTTATACACCAGGTGAGATACAGATAGTGATATTTGTGTTGTCATGACATTTTGAACTTTAATTTAATTTGTGCAGTTTGCATGTTAATGCTTGGGTAAAATCTATATTATGATTGATGAGGACATAAGGTCATATACAAATTTAATGGAAGATTATTTTACCCTTCCTCTATGCTGACCTTTGAGTCAAGTGGTGGTTACTCGGGAGATCATTCACATTTGCATATGCATTCATGGTTTATTTTTCACAAGTTAGTTTTCTCCTGTCATGGTTTACCCTTAGGCCTCAAAACAAATCAGAAGTTAGGCATGCTTGGATATATACCATACAAGGGCATTCCAGCATAAACTAGAGGACAAAAAATGTTATTGGATAACATTAAAGAATTTCTACAAAGTTTTCTATTCATTAGTATTTGGGAGAGGGATCAATCATACCAAAAAGTGGAATTGATTTCAATCTGTAAGCTTATTTCTTTTATTTGCTTCAAGTACCATGTAGTCTGATAACATTCATTCTCTGATGTGTGCCATCGAATGTGCTCATGAATTCAACATATGTTACATTTATCTCAGTATGAATGACTTTGTTGTGAAATAACACATCTATATCCATCTCCTGGTCTGCAGGGACGTGTTATTCCTTGTGACTTTATTGGGGTTGTGAAAAGTCAGCAACCTGTTTACTTGAGTGGTAAGCAACGTTTACACTCTGGTTATCTTGGTTTGAGACATGTAATTTATAATTCATGCACTTTCTGCGCAGGAGAGGTGGTGAGCAACCATGATGAGCTAATGTCAAACTTTTTTGCACAACCAGATGCACTTGCCTATGGGAAGGTACACATGTAGTTTCTCTAATTTAATTCATATTTATTAACTAAACAAAGGGAGCACTTCCATATAGGAAGGTATATTTGTGCTCTCTTTCTTATTTATGGGTCAAGTAGCCTAATAGCTTCTCTCTTCTCAAGATCTGATGCAGAAAAATATAATAAATCATAAAACAATGAAGCGATTAATTCATGCTTTTTTGAATAAATGGATATTGGAAATTAGATTGAACTGGTCGCTGCACAATATAAACAAGATTCTTGATGTTGGTATCGTCAAGATTATTCTTGTTTTGTCCAAGAATAAGGCCTAACCATATACTGTATTTACATACATTTTTTTTTATGTCATGAGCATTCTTCTCAAAGATTCCTATGTTGGAATCTTTCAGCAGTTATACACTGTATTTACATGCATTTTTTTTTTACTTGTTTTGAGTGTTAACTAAATCAATCTTTCTTTTAACAGACATCTGAACAGTTGAAGAAGGAGAATGTTCCTCCACATCTTGTGTCACACAAGGTAGTTTCCCTTCTGTTCCTATGCTGCTTCATGACTTATCATTTCTGAATCACCAGTCCCCTCAGTGTATGTATTCTTCCTGCTGCAGACATTCTCCGGGAATCGACCTTCTCTCAGCCTTCTGCTTCCATCATTGAATGCTTACAACATTGGACAGGTTTGAAGTCCCTCCTCTTATTATGATGAAAATTTAGAGAGGAAATAATTCATTCCTGTTTGCAGGAATTTGAATTTATCAGTATCTTCTTTCCATTGAACATGTCCAACCGGAAAATATCCTTTTCCTACCCTTAGATCTCACCTCTCAATATACTGATGTTCCAATCAGATGTGGATTTTCCATACTTGAGCAGTTTATACTAATGCTTTTCTTTAAAGAGCTATGAAAATTGAATTTTTAGCCCTAATATCACCTACCTGCTTTCCCAGTTGTTGGCAATCTATGAACATAGAATTGCTGTGGAAGGTTTTATTTGGGGAATCAATTCTTTTGACCAGTGGGGAGTGGAGCTTGGGAAGGTTAGTAGTTGATAAGTGACCCTTTATGTTCTTACTTCTATCCCTTGCAATGAAATATTCTGTGCTATAGTTGTTTCTTTCTGACGGGATTTTCATGTCAATATGCACATTTCTTTTTTAATTTGACTTTGCTGAATTTCACAATGTTCATTCAGTCTTTAGCCACTCAAGTGAGAAAGCAACTCAATGCATCTCGCACAAAAGGAGAACCAGTTCAAGGCTTTAATTTCAGTACTACTTCTATGTTGACAAGATACCTTAAGGTGTGGTGGATATTAATTTTGTTCCAAGAAGAATTATTTTCTTAATTGTAATATTTGTTGGTGTTGAAACTGAACCTTGGTTTTGAGTTCTTCACCCAATAAATATTAATCTATAACGACGAGAAAGCCTCTCCCTACCAGATTAGAATGCAATAAATACTTATCTAGAAAATATAAGATGATTAAACATAGTTCAAGAATTAGCATGTTTCTTATCTTGATATATAAGACTGTGTTAGAATTCTCTTGTTACTTCATCTTAGAAGATTACTGAATTGATTTGTTTGTTTGTATGACAGGCAAGTGCAGATGTACCAGCTGATCTTCCAACTCGTTTACCTAAGACATAACTGCCTTTTCTTGAGGAATGTTATTTTTTATCTTATATTGGATCAAAGTATTTTTACCAATCTCATATAAGCTGTGTCAGGTTACACATCAACCTTCAAACCAAACGTCTGTTTCTGAACTAATAAAGTAGTTCTGGCAGATTACAGTCATCCTTCAATTTTGTTGTGAAATGATGTCTTGAAAATCATTGACATGTGTTTTGTTGGATTTTGAAATCCATTTCAAGAAAACTAGTATGGATTTTGAATTATCAAGCATAGTTTCATAGGTAATTTTTTAGTACTGTTCTAATTAGGATAAGGATCTCAGTATCATCATCTATACACTAAAAGTCATACTAGTTATTGGGGAGGACACTCTAATTACTATTTGAGAACAACATCAAGAACACCCTAAAAACGGTATCTAAACTTTGTATTTTATCAAATGCATTCATGAACATGATGCAAATGTGTCAAATATCTGGTCTAGGTTTTGGATAAGAGTTCTGCCGATCATAAACTCTCTCATATGATAAAGCATCAGATAAACGGTTTAGACAGAACAAAAGTATACATAGAAACATTTGTTTATGAACTGTATAAACTAATACAACTTCGAAGTGTGAAGTTTGAAAGGAACTTGAAAACCAGTATCAAACTCAAATATTCAAAAGTGGTGTAAAAAAATCCAATGCTTAGTAAATGAGTTAGCTACTATTAAGCTGGACAAAACCTTAACCTTCGACTATATCTTTTGTGAATTTAACCTTCGATCATTGCTTCTTGCACCCTGACAATTAGTAATTGCACTTCCACACTAATAAAAAAAAAAAAGGGCTAAATATGTTTTTGGTTTCTTAACTTTTAATGAATTTTAAAATTAGTCTATTTAGAAACTTTGAACCAATTTAGTTCTTCATCTTTCAAAATATGTAGATTTAGTCCTTTTAATCAAATTTTGTTAGGTTTATTTGATGTTTCGTACGCATTTCAGGATTGTATTTGAATTGTTTATATTGTTTGACACATTTTTGTTTTAATGTTAAGTCAAATACTATTATGAAACGTGCTTGAAATGTCAAATGAACTTAACAAAATTTGATTAAGAAGATTAAATCTACGTATTTCGAAAGATGAAAGACTAAATTGGTTCAAAGTTTTGAAATGGACTAATTCTAAAATTGAGTGAAAATTAAGAGATAAAAACATATTTAATTCAAAAATAAATTATCTTTTACTACTACACCACACCACTATTTGTTATAGGAAGAGTAGAGAAAACGTGAAAAAGAAGTTTGTTATTTTAAGTTCTTTCCGGAATGTATTTCATGTGTTCCGGAAAACTTTTTCAATAATCTATTTAACATGAGGTGTTTTTAAAAATTCGTTTCAAAAGGTATTATATGTGTTCTGAAAAGGTTTATTTTGAAATTTCTATTTTGAATTTTTGTTTGTAATGCATTTCAGGTATTAAGAAAATTTTGTTCTGAAAACCTTATTTCAGAAACTCTGAATAGTTTGTTTCGGAATGGAACGAGTAACCAGTGACTTTTGAAGAGGATAAAATAGTTGAAATTTAGGAGGGTGCAGGAAGTAAGAACAAAACTTCATACCCAAAGTGGCAGTTGACCAATTAAGATGAAGTACAGAAGATATACTTTTAGGAATCCATAAAAATATAAATCACAAAAGGTAAAATCGACATTTTGTGAAAATGAGGGTGTATGAAAACATTATGGGGGTGCCCATAGTAATTTTCTTGAGACACAATAAGCCCAGTGGAAAAAGAAAGCATTGATGTTATTTTTCAAATTAATTAATACACTTGTTTAATTTAATTATTGGATGTCAAATTTTTAATTAATTTCTAAAATGTGTTAATATGTGTTCTCCAACGAATTTTAAAGTTAGGAAGAAAATAAACATGCATATAACATTGTGAACCTTAATATTGCTAATAAGCTACTATGTTATTAGTTTGATATAATGCTTAGTAATATTAGACATAACTTTTTTTCAGAAATTACTATTTTATATCTTATAAAATCTAAAGTCATGATAATATAATACCAATAATTTTCCATCATTTTAAGTAATGGATTGGAGGCACACCCAGGTCTTTGTCCCCCACTCAGCCCTCAATGTTCTCACTTTTCTACAAATTTGAAATTTGAAAGAAAAAAAAAAAAACAGTGTTTCTTTTCAATCTTAAAATAATAATAATAATAATAATAATAATAATTAGAAAAGTTAAAAGCGAAAACCAACGACCAGCTTTTGTAGATGCGAAAAGAGGAACACTGCGAGATTTCCCGCCTCTTAAAAACGACGTCGAACCAACGCCAATAATCGTGTGGATTCTGGTATGGGCTATTCATAACTCCTTTACATTAGTTTTAATTTTTATTTTTTAAATTAATTAATTAATTAATTTCTCATATATTATATCTAAATTGACACCTAACTGTAATATTTTAAATTTTGTTTAAAAATATAATTTTTTTCATATATATATATATATATATACTAACGTAAATACAGATACTATCGTGCCTGTGTACGTATTTTTAAATATGTGTGATATTATATTAATAGATGATGATATTGTAATGTTATTAAATTAATATATTTATTAAAAATAGAGTAAAATGTATAAAAAATAAGAAAAAAAAAGAAAAAGTAAAGATACACAATTTTATAAAAAACTTTTAAAATTACAGTCGAATTTTAAAAATTTAATAAATAATTATATTTTAAAAGATAAAACTAAAATTTTAAATTATAAAGACAAAAAAGAGCATCTTTTTATATACTCTATTTTCTCTCTCTTTATAGAAATATGAGTTACATGTTAAAGAAATTTTATCTATAAGAAGATAACAATAGGCACATCATAGACTTTCATATCAAAATAAACACTTGTTTTTTTTTTTTTTTTTTTTTTTCTGAGATTCAATCCTTTATTCTTCTTTTTCCTTTTAAGTTTGATTAAGAAAAGAGGGTGACCTTGTAAACTTTAGAAGTTTTAGTAGTACAATTTGGACTTTTAAAGGTGTATAAAATAAAAGTGATTTTGCTAGTAAATGCATTGTCTCAAAGCAAGAAAAGTTACTTTATTTACATTTATTAAGTAGTATTGAATTATATTAGTGAAATGTATTATTGGCTGGATTGAGGTAGAATTTTTTGTATGTGATAATTATTTGAAAATGACGGTGATAATTGAGTTAGTTTAAGCTAAATTGTATTTAGAGTTTCAAATACCTATTTTTTTATGTAAATTATAATAATTATTGAATATAAAATTCATACAAGTTAAATTTAGAATAATCGGTCAAATAATGTTAATTTTGAATATAAGAGTTTCTGAAAATAGATAAGTAGTGTCGCATCCTTCGATATTACTTTAGTGAATTTTCGAAATAATATATTATATTGATAAAGTTATAATTTAAGATTTAAGGAAAATATATGAGATTGCAATTATTCTATTACAAACAACTATCTCATCTGATTTAGAATCTGAGGTTTAAGACACTTTTAATGTTATTTCTTTTTTTCTTTTTTTAAGACATTTTTTAAAAATAAAATCATGATACATTATATGTTAAAAAACGGATAATATTTTAAATGCATAATATTTCAAATGCATGATGATTAATAACAATTATATCATCAAACTTGAGAACTAAACAATTTTTCTTACTGCACATTTTTTTCTCAAGTGTTCATAGTGGTTGAAGTGAAGAAAAAACTTGGATGAGAAAAATACTACTATAATTCTCTATCTATTTAAACACACTATGCTCAAAGAGATTTAAGATGACTTAAAGTTATTAAATACTTTGTATCATTTAGTATTCAATGCTTGTAAGATCAATATCGATATTCATACATTAGTGTTTTATACTTATGATATTATTCTAATTTTGATGGGACTTGCATTTTACAAATTCATTTCATCTAAGACTTTTATAGTTGAGGTATATATATATATGATAATATGAGTTTTACACTTTAAAGACCATAAAATAAATCAAATTTAATTTATATTTCATATTAAATTAAAAGAATATTTTTAAGATATAAGATTTAGATGACATACAACAAATACCATTTGTCAAACATCTGTAATCACTTTTGTTCTATTTTTCTTAAATATAATTTTTATTCTAATAATTTGTTTAATTTTCTATTCTATTCTCTGTAATTTAAAATAAACATGCCTAATATTAATTTTAAAAAAATCATCATTTTAGTCAAATCTTTAATTTTGTCCACATTTTGTTTTTTATTTTAAATTTTAATTGATTAAATGTTTTTATGACACTTTACATAATTATGCTAAATTTAGGATCGAATAAAACAAAAAAAAAAGAAATAAAACACACTGATAATTAAGTATTTCTTTAAATTTCAAATTTTATAATTTTAAAAGAAAAATTGTTTTTATTAATATAATAAAAGTCCACGTACAAAACATTTAAACTATGAAACTTATGTATAAAACATGATACCTCGCGTATCTCCCATATATAAAACCATAAAACTATTTAATTGTGCGTATAATTAATTATTTTATATTCTATTATAATCATATTTTTTTAGTTGGATTTCATTGAAAGTGTTCTTAATATAACTAGTTTGATTTAAATATAATAAAATCAGCTTTAAAAAATGTGAAAATGAAAAGAAAAATAATTAAGAAATAGCCATAAATTAAACATTTTGTGATTCACGAAAACAACGTTTTTATTTTTAGTTTTAAATTTTTTTTTTGTAAACTACTTTCTTACCTTAATAACATGCTCTAACATTTAAAGAAACAAATTTAAATAATTGACTTTTATATGAAAAATTCAATTTTAAAAAATAAAATAAATTTAACAACAACAAAATGTAAATAAACTCATTAATAAAAAATTTAATGTTTTCCTGATAAAGGTAAAATAATTAAACTGAAATATTGTTTCCATTCAATTAAGTTTTTCTAATAAATAAAGATAGATTAAAAATTCAAATAAAAGCAAAAGAAAATTGTCAATAACTGTCCCTAAGTAACAGAAACTCATTTGCACACTGTTCAAGCAGCAACAATGGAGGGAAGAGAGAGAAAGTTTTCTCTCTCCTCTCAACCGGAACCTCTCCACACTCTCCATTCTTCTTTCTCCACTCCAATGTTACAGCATCAATCTCATGTGAGTTTGGTTATCTTCAAAATTTGAAATTTTGAATTTTTTAAAAACTAACCTAACTACCTAACGTCACCATCACTGATTGCTTTCTCCGTCGCCTTTAGCGCCATATCTGACGACTCTGATGGTTTTATGGCTATTCGAACGCACCCATGGCCTCAAAATTTGATTTTTGTAATGTTATGTTGTTAGTTTTGATTTCTGGTTTTTTTGTTTGGTTTTGATTTATGTACAGAACGGTAGATATAGTTCCTTAACTGTTTCTTCTTCTTTTTTTTTAGCATTGTTTTCCTCCTTTTAGAATTAGAATTTTACCAAGTGATAATTTATGAAATAAAAGTTTGTTTCAAGTCCAGCTTTAATGTTTGTAGTGTTGTTATCTGATCATGGTTGAAATTGATATTTTACTGTGACAATCTGCGTAATTAAAGTTGTGTTAGATGTCAGTTTAACTGTTTTTAGCTTCAAACTTTAACCCAAATCAAGATTTTACCTTGAAAATTAGGATGCTAAAAGTTTGTATTGAATTTTAGTATAACATAGATGTAAAATTCAAATTCTGATTAGGGAAGAACAGGGAAAGTTTGATGTTTTCTGTGTTTATGTTTATGTGATTGAGTTTTGATAATGGTGGTTCTTCCAGTAACAGTATATTTGGTTGTGCAGGAAGTGGTGGCTTTGAAGAGGGCATATGCAGATGTAATTCTGAATACTATGAAGGAGTCTGCAGGTCGGGTAATGGTGTCGGAAAAGAGAGCACTTGTGCTCCAGCAGGAGCTCAATGCAACCAAAGAAAATGCTCTTTGTATGTTAATGCGTCTGAAGAAGATGATGGATGCTAAGGTTTTATTTGCAGTGATAAATTTTGTGGTTCTTATGGTTATTTGATGATTATAATGATTCGAGAATCTGCTTAGGTTAGATTTTAATTTAGTTGATATTGAAATGTTAGATTTGTATTTGACTGACAGTGAGCATTTAACGCCAGTGTATAAGAATGGATTTTGTGTGAATGATGAAGTAGAGTCACTTTTAAATGTATTTATGAGTATGTTTTGAAAACTTTATGGGTCACATACCATTTTTAAGAACTATGTAGTAGAATCAAGAACAATTCACTTTTCACTGAATCAATCTATTATGCAGAGTAAATTATTTTATAAGCCAGAGTAGCCAAACACATAAACTAGTCTTAGAATTTTCAATTTTTCAGTGTCTGCCTACTTTGAGCTTCATTTTGGAATCTGAAGTGGAACATCCTTAGGATCACATGTGATGTTCTTGTAGTATGACGTTTTTCTTTTTGTTGTTGAAGTGGAATTCTGATAGAACAAAACAATGTTCTATCTAATGTGTCAGGGAAAGAAGTTAGTTGGGTCCTTTGTTGGTTAGTTGAGTAGAAACTATTTATAAAGGAAGTTTATTAATAGTTGGCAGGAATATTGTATAGAGGGAAATTTGTTAATAGTTGGCAGGAATATTGCATAGAGGGAAGTTTGTCAGGACAATTCTAAAGTTGTGTGGGAGGGTTCAAGTTTCTTGAAATAGCTTGGACTAATTCAATTGAGAACTGTTTCTGTGTGAGAAGTTCTTTAAGATCAGTAAAGACATTCTGTTTCTAGATCCAAATCTGATCCCATTTCTATCAAATTCACACTTATCATTTTCTGGATGAAGTAATATGTTAAATCAAAACTCTTGGTTATATTACTATTGTGTATTTCATTTTGGCTTGTTGTTGAAAAAGGCCTGAACAAATTGTTTTTTGTTATCCTCTGAAGTAAGCATTGATCTTGTTTTCAGTAGGATGCTTTGATGTTTTGTGATGGTAGTTACTTATATGTTATATTTAAGACACTTGTGACTTATTGTTAATTATGAATGTTATTACTTTATAGTAATTTTCATACTTTTTGAGAATCTATATGTTTAGTATACATTGTATAGACTGAAAAAAGAAAATCTAATAGCAGCTATTCCATATATGCTATCTTGCTATAGCATTTTTGGAATCAAATCCGGGGTTTAAAACATTGATTTTACTGAAGTTTGAACAAACTTATAATCTAATAATCTCGGTTGGATTTTCTTGTTTCTCCTTTGAAAGTCACAAACTAATGCATTTCCATAAACGAATGCTTTCTTTGTTAACAGACAGCTGAAGCAGAGAAAGCATCATTGCAGCAGCAAAGAAAAATTGAAGAGCTTGAAGCACAGTTGAATGAAGCTGAGGATGTGGTAACAGATCTTAGGGCAGAACTGAAGCATGTACACCTTGTGCTAGAAAAGATAAGGAATAACCAGGTACAGCCTTTGAATGGGCAGAACATAAAGCAGGTTGCAACTTGTGTGAGTGTAAAACCTGAGACTTCAATATCTTCTCCTCATGAAGAACTTGAATGTATAACAAGCTGTGATGTGGTAAACAAATCACTGACTATGAACATCTTAGATAAGAAGTGCTGTAATCCAAAACAACAAACTGAGCAATTGCACATCTCTAATTTGGAGGATTCTTCTGGTCATGACTCTGACTTTGCTTCGGTCATCACAAGAAGCAAGGAACCTGAACTTTGCCGAAATGGATTTACTCAGAGAATCCGTGCACTTGAAGGAAATTTGCTGGATGAAAAGCTTCTCATGCAAGATGTACGCAATGAACATTATGGTAAAAAGCTTGGGGTCATTGCTAAAGATGTTCATGGGAAAGTTGCAAAATATAGTGCACTGATTGAGGAAATGAAAATTCATAAGCATCTCAAGCTCCTTAAAATACCAAAATGGAAGATCTTTTTCTACAGGTCTCGATTTCTTTCTTGTAAATTTCGTTTTCATGACAGCGGTAAATTGAGCAAAGATGTGTGCTCTCTACCTTCTATCAACCTTAGTGCCATTATTAGATGGAAAAGAACGAGAAGAAGACATAGACATCTAGGATTAAAACCTTCTGCTTTTAGAAGTTGTAAACCATCATTTGTTCTTGAGCAGTGCTCATCTGTCTGTGGTAATGCCAAATGTTGTGAAGATGAAAATGATGCAAATATGAAGTCAGTGCCACTTTTGACTGATGCAGAAGCCACTGAGCTAGTGGAGAAAGCAATTGAGAAGGATGACAAGTTATCGAATTCAGGAGAAAGTGCTGAACAGAATCTAACAGGTCCAAGCTCTGACATGAAAGTAGAGGTTGTTGTTGATGTTTCATCTACAAATACTGGTATGAAAGATGAAAAAGCTTTTATAGAAAAAGATAGATCTTGCAGTCAAGTAGATGAATGTAAGCCTCTGAAGTATACATTCCAAAGGAAGCGAAAAAAAGAATCCTTGGGAAACATACACCAAAACTTTGATGATTCTAAGAAGAGCACAGTGAAGAGGAGGGTGGAGGACAAACAAAATGGTGCATGGGAACCCCAGAATGTAGCATGATGGAAGAAACTTCTGCAAATAATCAGCACCTGGATCAGGTTTGTTCAATTCTAATTCACACAATAACTCCTCCTGATTGAATTAGGAGAAAGCATGAATAAATTGAATGTGAATTAAGTTTTAAGAAAACTTTGGTTAAAGCAAAATGAAGGGTTATCTGGTAGTTTGTTTTGGATTTAAGCACCAGACTGATTTACTTGTTTTCTTTATGCAGCTTATCATTGTGTGCAAACTGCAAAATGGTATTGATATCAATATGAATGCTTAAGGCTCAACGATTCAACTGTAGCAGACCTTTGAAGTTGTTATCTTCATCTCTCTGAGCACATCAAAGATGTTTTTGTAAACAATTAGGCACTCTAGTTTTTTGTTTTTTAAATTATTTCTGCATTTCTATCCATATAGAAAAAAAAAATGCTGTTTCTACAGTGCTGGTTGCCTCTGTTAAGTGCTTAATTCAAGCTAGCTTAACACTTGAGCCATGACATGTTGATGGCAACCCTTGATAGCTTATGGATATGTTTATAGGATGTTTTTTGTTGTTATTATTATTATTATTATTATTATTATTATTATTATATTATTATTATTATTATTATTATTGGTATTATTTTTATATTTCTCCATCATAAACAATGAACTTTATATGAAGAAAAGTTTTTATTGCTGGCAGATTAGAACTTATACTGATTGTAAGTGTATCATTTCTGCTTCTCAAGAACATCACTACGCTGGTTATTGAATTTGGGAGTTGCTGAAGCTTGAAAAATTTTAGAATTGGAAACCTCAGTGAGTATTTATATACAGTTGTATGATTATTTTGTAATCTGATGAACTTAAACTGTGTAGTAAGACAATAAATGAAGCTTGGTACCAATTGATTATTAATCAGATCAAGTTCTATTCCAGAAATGGAATCAGAGTATTCACTATTCATCAGAACAATTTAAATAATTTATTGTAAACCTATTTATATATATTTCAAAATATTTATTTATTATGAATTTCACTTGTATCAAAATAAACATCTGTTCTGTGTAGTACATGAGTTAAAATAGTAATTAATACCATTTCGGGGGTTGTTAATCTCTTTTGCTTTTACACTAGGTTGATTTCATAGTTTATTTATGGGTTAAATATGTTTTTGGTCCCTCAAGTTTCAGTGAATTTTGGAATTAGTTCCTCTTCGAAACTTGATACCAATTTAGTCATTCATCTTTAGAAATGTATGAATTTAGTCTTTCTTACCAAATTTTGTTAAGTTTATTTGATGTTTTAAGTGCATTTCATGATAGTATTTGAATTGTTTACAACGTTTGACACACTTTTGCTTCAATGTTAACTTAAATATTATCTTAAAATACATTTAAAATGTCAAATAAACTTAAAAAAATTTGATAAGAAGGACTAAATTCACACATTTCTAAAGATGAAGGACTAAATTGGTATCAAGTTTCGAAAATGGACTAATTCCAAAATTTACTTAAACGTGAGGGACCAAAAACATATTTAACCCTTTATTTATTGGTTTAAACATTCCGTTGGTTCTATTTTTTTCAAAAATCTTAATTAGGTTATTGGATTTTTATTAGTATTAATTGAGTCCTCATTATTGAAAACGTGATTTAATTTGGTTATTTATGTTAATTTATATGTTACGTGTCAATTCATGCCTTTTAATTTTTGTTAATTTTCTTCTTGTTTTTTGTAATAAATAAAATTGCCACCTGTCTACGGGTGGCAAAGTGGGATGGGTTGGCATTTTCAACCCACAAGTCTGTTTTGATCCAATTTGCTTAGTCCGCCAAACTGACAAATCAAAGGCAGACCAATCTCCACACTTGGCTTGTTGGCTCTTTTTTATTATTTTTTTTCTTTTTTTAAATTAAAAATAATTAAAAAGATTAAATTTTCTATATTATATTTGTGTAAAGATGTAAATATATAATATTATTATAATTTAAATCATTAAAACTTACAAACTAAATTATAATAGACTAATAACATATAATTGTAATAATTATTTTAATTTATTCAATAAAATTATTTAATAATCAAAAGCTTAGAAAATATTTACAAAATTAAATATGTTTTAAATATTCATTAATAAGTATATATACAAACAAATTTTATAAATAAATTTTAACAAAAAATTAAACAAAGTGGCGGGCCAGCTTGGCCTAGCTCGTTTTTGGTGGCCAAGGGTGGGTCGAGCCAAAACAGGCTAGGCAGACCCTTTCTGCCACTCCTACCTGTGTTAAATGAGGGGTCTTGCCACGTGGCAGAGGTAATGTCAATTCGATCTGGGTCGTAGGAGATGGCTTGAAGTAGGCCCGGGTCCTAGGTCCGCCGAGTCGGTTCAGGCCGAAGGTCGAGCCAAGTTTTTCCTATTCGAAGATCACAACGAGATGATTGTGAATCGAGTCAGTCCAGGTTGAAGATTAACTTAGTTAACTTGTGTCAGAGGTTGAGCCTAGTAAGTCCGAGTCAACATTCGAGTCAATTCGGTATGGGTCGAAGGTCAAGTCGAGTTAGCTTAGGTCGAAAGCCGAGTCGGCTTAGGTCAAAAGCCAAGTCGGCCCGGATTAAAGGTCCAAAGGAAATGACTATGAGTTACGTTGGCCCTAGCTGAAGGTCGAGCTAGGCCGGCCTAGTTCAAAGGTTGAGTCGAGTTGGTTTATACATAAGATTTAAATCAATCTACTTTAATTGAAGGTTGAGTCTGGTCAATTCAGACCGAATTGATTTGAATCAACTGAGGTCAAATTAATTCATATTATGTTAAGGTTGAAGTGATTTTAATTTGCACACGTCGAACTAGTTGAGGTCGAATCAACTCGAATTAACTTGAACAAAAAGTCAAGATGAATTGTATCAATTTGAAGGTCAAACTAAGTTAAGTTAGACTCAAAGATACAATTGAGTTTGTTGTAAAATAAAAATTAAATTACTTTATCTAGACAAAAAATTAAAATCTAAAATATTTTAATTACTTCAACGAAAAAAATTATTTAAAAAATAAAAATAATTCAATTATTAAGTGTTTCAGGTGTAGGGACTGAGCACTATCTAAAACACTCACTAGTCTCCTTTTTCTCTATTGTCACAATTTCTCCTTTCTTCCTGCTCGTCAATCAGGCTCTGATGCTTAAGTCAGTTCAGGGCATGTAATTAATGTTGTAATAAATGTGAAGTAAAAAGTCCTTACCAACTTAACCTACTTTGTGCTCCTATTTATAGTTTTTCGCATGGAGCTGTATTAGGGTTTCTTAATCACGATCCAATTGCTTTATAAACTTGATTACTAACCTATTTTACTCTAATTGCAGATCTTTTATTTTGGGTTTGCGCGACTGATGATGTTGAACGTACCTGCACTGACCGACCATGTCCTTGTGTCCAAATAGTTGGATGAGAATGACAAGTCATGGCCGATGTTTGTCAACGCTCACATTAAGGAGGATCTCAATGTGATTTTCAATTACATATCGTCAGGGTCAACTGACCGTTCCAGGTGGCCTTCGTCCGCTTGTCCTTGGTGTGAGATCCAGAAAATTCATAAAATTAATAATTAAAAGAATATAAGAGATGAAGGGTTGAGACTACCTTAGAAGAGTTCTTTGAAAAATCCTAGACAAGAAATAATGTGAACCTAAGTGGTTTAGAGCATTAAATTAGGTTGAAGGGACTTGGGTTCAAGTCCCGAGCATGTCATTAGTAGATTTATTTAATTTTGTTTTATTTTGCTACTATATTGTGAATGTGAAAGCATGATTTAAGTTCATACGAATGGGTAAATTGATAAGAAACATGAATTAGTTTGGTGGTTGTGCATGAACTTGGTAATTAGGAGGTCATGGGTTCGAACCTTGGGTTAAAGGAAATGGACTCTATCTATATTTTTGTTTTTGCCAGGTGATGGAAAATCTGAAAAACTATAGGAATTCCCTAAGAAAGCAGAGAGGTGTCAGTTTAGGTGCACTAAACAAGAATAATGGTTATAAAACTTAAAAATATAAATTTAGTTCGTTTTTCTTTTAATTTTATTTAATTGGGCTGAATTGGTGAGAGGGAAAGGAGTGTGTGAGGAAGTAAGGAGTTAGAGTGAGTGATAGCAAAGGAAAACAGAGAGGAGGCTGGGAATTTTCGTGGTCTAGAGGGAGAGAGTGAGGGTTGAAGGGAGTTGAAGAAGATACCTTTAGAGGGGGCCTTGGACAACAAGCACCAATCGTTAAATTGCAATTGGAGCGAGGATCCGAGGTAAGGGGAGCTGTTCATATGTGTTATTAGTATTTTTTTCTCTGTTCTGGAATGTTTCTGTGGCTTGATGATTGTGTTTTACCTTTTTCACGTTCAAACTCGTAAGTTCTTTTCCAGAACCGCCTGGCGGCTAAGAATTCTCCGCCAAGCGACGCAACATTTTTTAGCGTTTTCTGGGTTCTGTGATGAACCGCCTGGCGGCCTTGGAGGACCCGCTAGGCGGCACTCACTGGGATTGCGTAAATTGACATGTTTTTGGATGTTTTTGTGATATGGTTAAACTGATGCACTTATATAATACTGATGATACTTTCATTAACGTGATTGGATGATGATTAGCAGGTGTGTAGAAATTTGATAATTATGGGGTTGGGTATAGACTCGTAAATCTTTATGAGTTACATGCGATTGCTATATGTGAGGTATGGAATGGGCAATATGTTAATAATAAGTCTCAAACAGTTGGTATGGAATTGATCTGTGTGTGTTAAATGTATGAATACCTGTGACTGAATCCGTGAGGAGAAGATGAATTGGAAAAATTGGGAATAATAGCTTTCTGCAGACGTGAAGGAACCTAAATGGTTCTAGAATCACTGACACGCCGCCCGACGGTACCTGATATACCGCCAAGGCGATCCCGAGCTGCCAGCAGTGTTTTGGCATGTCCTGTGGGTGGTCTGCACAGAGGGGAACCAAAGATTTAAGTGATGGGTGTTAGGATGATTGTTAGTATAAAAGGAGGGTACTTGTGTGATGTTAGAATTATCAAAATGGGACTGGGATTATGTATGAACTCTAGTTAAGGAGGCATGGGAAAAACTTGCGATGAGTATTTTTGTATGATACATTTGGTGTGGCTACACGGGTGTCTTGATTGCTGGCATGAAAAGGTGTTTAGATGAAGTGGTTGTTATTTAAACTGTCAATGTGACATATTAGTACTTAGGAAGAATGTGTGCTTAAACTCCAACACATAAACACATGAGTGCTTGTCTTGATTGTTTGTTGATGATTCGATGACTTGAGGTGTTACATATATATACTTGTATTTGAGGAACATGAATGTATGATTGTATGATCTGGATGTGAGATTTAATGGCTGAATGTGCATGAAAATCTCTGCAAGTGTATAAACCAGTAGGGGAGTGCCTTTAGTGGTGTGGCGCCTGGCGGTGGGAGAAGCCCCGCCAGGCGGTAAGCCACGAAACAGAGAGGAGTGTGAGGACAGACACCCGGCGGTAGAAAGACACTGCCAGGTGGCCTGGAGCGTGTTCGCCCAGCGGTTCATGGAGAGGCGCCAGGCGGAAGTGCAGTGGCAGGGGTCCTTTGCAGATGGAATTGCATGGATGATTTCTTTCCTTTTCCTTGGTAGCTTGGTCAAGGATATGCTGGATTTGGTTACGAGCG
>Ga0214544_1000064_pt1:0-102500 | contig 129477 bp, 73 predicted proteins | sample CNSS3metaG_FD_160074 | JGI IMG/M metagenome (GOLD analysis project Ga0214544, IMG submission 160074) | Root nodule microbial communities from cowpea collected in UCLA plant growth center, Los Angeles, California, USA - CNSS3 | ecosystem: Host-associated > Plants > Roots > Nodule...
ACAAACCTCCTATAAAAGCTTGTCAAACCATGGAAGCTCCTAACCTCTCCAACATTTTTAGGAGTAGGCCATTCTTGGATGGCCTTTATTTTTGTAGGGTCAACATGGACCCCATTTTTATTTACTACAAAACTTAAGAAAATAACACTATCTACAAAAAAAAGTGCATTTCTCTTTATTTGCAAACAAACTATTTACCCTAAGGATGGTAAGGACATACCTCAGATGGTCTATGTGTTCATGCAAGCTCTTGCTATAGATCAAAATATCATCAAAGTAGACAACCATAAACTTTCCTATGCACTCTCTAAGAACGTGATTCATTAGCCTCATGAATGTGCTAGGTGCATTAGTAAGCCTAAAGGGCATTACCAACCACTCATATAATCCAAATTTGGTCTTAAAAGCGAGTGCTCGCTTGAGCGAGATGGGCTAGCTTGAGCGAGAACTCGAAGTACTCTCTGTTTTCAATCTCGCTTAAGCGAAAGTTTTTCGCTTGAGCGAGAGACCCTGTTGCCTGAGCGAGAGCTCCTTAGCTTGAGCGAGATTGAAAGTTGTTAAATGCTTGTATGCTCCCATGATTGATTTGTTTACTCTTTTAAAGTATGAAATATGATGCCAACGTTTTAACGTGCTTGTGTTTTCTTAAATTTTTGTTGTTTGAGATTTTGTGTTTTTACATGTTGAAACCATTAAAAAGCTGTCAGTTTAGCTTAAGCGAGGGATTTTAGCTTAAGCGCGATCAGTCTCGCTTAAGCGAGAATTTCTAGCTTAAGCGAGACCAGTCTAGCTTAAGCGAGAATTTCTAGCTTAAGCAAGACTAGTCTAGCTTAAGCGAGATCAGTCTAGCTTAAGCGAGAATTGCTACAGAACTTTAATTCCTTACTTTAACTTGAACTTGTGGATTGATTCAATTACTTTTAAAAGCATGAATTGGGCGAATGGGTTTGAGTAGAATGGTTTATGGTCTGTGATTGATAAGTTTAACATGACCTTGGCATGTGACTTGTCTGAGATTGTTGGTAATCAAAGTGGCATGGTGTCGGTATGAATTACACTTCTATATTCATGAATTGGGAAGGATGATTTGGAATGGATTCAACATGGAACATGTATGAGGATGGATTATAAAGGTTGGCATGAGATTTATAAGCATGATAAATATTACTATTTGTTTGAATATGTATAGTATGTGGTCGGTACGTAATTTCTTGGAATCTCTAGGTGAGATTTTAGGGTCGTGCTTAAGTGGTCGGGACGTAATTCCATGGCCCCTGTTAGTGGGTGTCCATGGTGGTGCCCCATCTATATAATTTGGTAAGGATTCAAGGTAAGGATTGCATCCTGAGACTCTAAGGAGTCAGTTAGTCTCACTTAGAGCGGACTGACTCTTGTGGTGAGAGTAGCAGGAGACCTGAAACTCATTAGGGCTAACCTTGTGTGTGGGGGATTGATTCATTGTAACACTTGTAACACATAGCTCGGGGGTGAGCAGAGGTATCGACCACAAGTGCAAGCATCCGCTGAATCCGACCAGGTTATATATATCCGGATGAGTTGAGTCGAGTCTTAGTGTATTGATTGGAAGGTCATAACATGCTTGGATGATGTATACATATTGGACTGTGAAAGTATATCTGATTGCATGATAAAATCTTTTTGGCTCTAGCTTACCCTTGCTTGTTTGATTGCCTTGTATGTTGTTCTTCTACCTTTCCGATGATCATCAATTTATTGATGGGAGCAGATGCGAGAGGTACTCGAGGTCAACAGGGAAGAGATGATTCCGCTGCATAGTCTACCTGGGCTGGACTTCATGTTTTATTTGGGCTTTTCTTTAGGGCTAAGGCACGTGTATTGTATTACCTCTAGGGCTTTATTTCGAATACCGGCTATCTCTTACTCCTTTTGGGTTGTAGGCTTTGTAGTGAGCTTTAGTATTTCCTTTTAAGTACCTTGGATAACTGTAAGGAGTGACTTTATACTCCGCAACTTGGCTCTTTATATTATACGGTGTAAGATTTCATTTAATTATGTTATTACTTAAATGGGATGTTACATTAATGGTATCAGAGCAGTTCGTCCTTAGGATGACCTGAGGTTGTGGGTTTGTCATGCCTCGCGGGCGTGAGTAGTCATGTCTAGTCGAGTGTGTTAGTAAAACCAAAAGCTTTAAGAACAGAAAAACGCCTTGATAAATTAATGAGGGTGCACACTCACGACTAGATTAAGGGTTGTTTTTCCTTTCTTAATTCTATTGGTTAGGGAAAGAAGGGTGACAGACAAAAGGGTTTGGTTATTTGTAGATGATGGAGTGTTGCTTCGTATGTTCTAGTTTGTTTTGTTATGCCTCTGTACTCTGTGTCTGGTGTCTATAGAAATGAGGGAATGCAGATCCAATGTCAACTTGGCCTGCTTTCCTTTACAAGTGTTGGATGAGGTCTCTAAGACACTTCTTGCCTCAAAGATAGGAAGTTGATGTGTGATGTATACCGTTGAGCAAGGAAAGCTAAGTTTGGTTAATAGTTTGAGAAAAGATGTTGGAGTTTAGCAACGATTGGACTAAGGGAGCTTCAAGGACAAGTTTGAGATCAAATACCGCAAGTTTTCCAAAATGAGTTGAATCTAGAGGTTAAAACATATGGGAGATATCAGTGCATGCAAGTGTAACAACATTTGAGGAAAATCAACCTGGTTCTACATTCTGGCAATACCAGAATTCAGAGTTCTACAGATACATATGATGTTAAGAGAAGTGTCATTAGATATGGTCATATGGCCATATCTAGTGTTTTCTTGGATTGGTGGAAGAGAAGCAATTGGCAATATCCTGGGTTGTAGAAAATAATGAAATTGCTTGGTATCGAGCAAATTGAGAAAGATAAAGACCATGGTGGTGTAAAAAGACAACAAATCTCTAGTTGGAGGCTAAGATGGAGTAGAGCTTATGGATCAGTCAAGTGAGATGATGTTTCCTAAGTATAGGGAAAAATAATATGTGGATAAAAATGAAGTGGCATAAAGGTTTCGTACTAGGTTGGATAGTCAGAAGGAGATAATTTGGTCTTTGGAGTTGATAGAAGGATGTTTCAAGAAAAAGTAATTCACATGAGCAGAATAATTGACCTTGGGCTGAGACCAAGAAACCTAAGTGTTGGATCTTGTAGGAATGGCAAGAACTAGTGGGGGCAAATTACAACTACCACATTATGCTTGATCATTTGCATTTTAATAGGAACAAAAGAGAAGGAAACTTAAAGAAATCAAAAGAAGATTATGAAACTCAAGGAAACACAATGGAAATTAACTTTAAAGAACTTGCCAAGAACTAATTAACAAGTATGAACTCAAATGCGAAAATTAAAAGCACACAAAACACACTAGAAACGAAAATGAAACTTAGGTGATTAAGCAAGCACAAGGAAAATTCCCACTAGACATTAAGATAACAAATGTTATCTAGATGTGAAGGTTCATTTTCAAGGCTCTAAGGGAGAAGAGAAGGTGTATTTATGAACCAAAAATAGCAGCAAAATAGCAGCAAAACACACACTGTAAACACACAAAATAGAAAGCTAAACAAAGGAATTTAAGACATAATTGAACTACACATTACTCTAGAAAAAACATATGGATGAGAAAATTAAAATGACTCAAATAGATGAAATAGAAAATGAACAAGACTCAAACGAAAATGTAAAAGGCACACAAATTCACCAAGGCACAATGGCCGAATGGTTCCAAAGGAACAATGATAAGAACCATATAACCAATGAGGTGAAAAGAAGGAAAACAACAAGATAATCAAATGAAGTAATGAACAACACAGAAATTGAAAGAAAAACCACAAGGAAGATGAACTTATCTCTTGACATCAAGCTTGATCAACCAAGGATCTAGATACCACATGATGAGTCCATCTTCAAGAGTAAGGAAGCCAAGGAGAAGCCATGTGGAATTGATGAGGTTTCCATGGAGAAGGATGAAGGTGCGGAAGCTAGAAGATGAGAGGAGAAGTGATGCGAAAATGGTGTTTGGAGAAGCTCTCAAGTGAGGTTGGGCCAACACTCAAGGAAAGGGGCTAGAGGAAACCAAGAAGGAGAACTCTAGCCTAACTTGATTCACAAAAAGAAAGGAGTGTGGAGTCATCTCAACAGAGTTTCTCTACTATATTCATGAATGAAAATACAAGGGTCCTAAGCTCTTTATTTATAGTAGAAAAGGAGAGCCAAGTGGTCTAGAAAAATGGAGGAAAAAAGGATCTATAAATGTGGTATTTAGAGCCAAAAAGAGAGCATGAGGCAAGTGTGACTTGCCACCTAAGCAAGTCACAAGGAACTTGCTTCTAGGCGCATAAGAGAAGCTTGGTGACCCAGCTTTGAGCACGAAGGATCGAGATCCTCTTGAAATGCGCTCTCCCTCTTGTTGGGCCAATTTCAAGCCCAACTCTTCTTTGGTACAATTCTCTTTAAGGCCCAAAAACCCTCCAAGGCCCAATACATGGCCCAAAAAAAACCTTATTCTACAAAGCCCAAAATACAAGGCCAAAAATAAACCCTATTCTAATATTTACAAACAAAGAGTCTAGGCTAGGTCTTCACATCTTCACTGGCCCATGTAAAGTTCATCTTGGGCATTGTGTGTGCATTGGATGCCCATTCCTCTTGTATCCTCCTAGCCATTCCTCTTGTTGTAGTTCCCTTGGTTAGTGGCATTTCATCAACAATCAAGTAGTTAGATATAGTTTCTTAATAAACCTTATGATGACTTGGGAAACAACTATAGAAGGAAAAAACCTGCACATGATATTGTCCCTACCACACATCACACTCAAGTATGTGGCCACCAGCAATCCTCTGGGCCGCATACTCTGTGTTGGATATTGTCCCAACCACACCCAGGTGTGAAACCACCAGCAATCCTCTAGGCCGCATACTCTGTACTAGATACTCTCCTCCTCCAGTATGCGACCACCAGCAATCCTCTGGGCCGCATACCCTTTGCTAGATATTCTCTCCTCTAGTATGTGGCCACCAACAATTCTCTAGGCCGCATACCATATGCTAGATACCCCTTTTTCCAGTGTGTGACCACCAGCAATCCTCTTGGCCGCATACTCAGGGCTGAACACTATCCTCTACAGTACACAACCATCAACAATCCCCCTTAGACTACCTACCTTGCACTAAAGAGCCCAAAATGCAAGCAACCTAAATCCAACTAACTACTTAGATGGTCAAGACAATCGAGAAGTGCCCAACCATTGAGATCCTCATGACCGTATACTGAATAACGCCCACTCAGAATCCCCCCTCATGAGTATGCGGTACCCAGCAATAGTAGCCCACCAACGCCTACCGTTAACTCTTAAATGACCTCTTGGTAATTTCTCCCTTTACCACTGGACCCAAATGTAGCTAGAAAAAGGAATATTGGGCCAGAAATTCCATTTCAGGTAGGACCCACAAGTAAAAAGGTATAAATAGCACATTGTTCTATGCATTGATTACGCATTAAAATATTCTCTGAAACCCTGACACCATCAGTGCTGACTTAGGCATCAAAGTGTCTTTTGCAGGTCGCCCTGCACCGTCCTCAAAATCCCATCAAAGTAAGAGAAGATTCGCCAGCGATCAGATACTAAAGCTCTCCAGTAGATTTATGGATTACAGTTCGGTCCCGTAAGAAAAAATATGAACAAAAGTCATGCAAAATAGGGCAAGGTAAAAAAGTCATGCAAACTAAATTATTTTTTAAGATGGTAGAATGTATTATTACCCTTTCTCATAACGTTCAATCATCGGTCGTTCATGGAGAGGAGGGTCAAAATTAGCCTCTGCATCAGTAGGATTTGAAGTGCCAACAATATTTGGAGAGGAGACTCATGATGGAAAACGTATGGCAGTAGTAGATGGTGAGGAAGAAGGTTGTGTTACCACAACATGGGTGGTGTGGGTACCATAACAGGATGTGTTGTGGGTACTAAAGTTGGGCGTGGTGTGGGTACCATAATAGGGGGTGGCGTGGGTAACATAACAGGAGATGGTGTTGGCTCTATAATAGGTACGGATGGGGATGGTAATGGCGTGGGTACAAGAGCTGGGGAGGGGGACTGTAAGGGTGCGCTATATGTGTCAGGAAAAGTGGGTGGAGTGGATGTGGATGGTTTTGCAGGAGGAACTTTTATTAGATAGCGTGGTCTTTTTGGTGCCCTTTTTGGTTTAGGTTTTGCCATCTCTTTCCCCTTACTAGGATTAGGTGGACCATTAAATCACATTGTAAACTACGTCAAAGCATATATATTAGAATAATTAAATGATGAAACTTACTTATAAATATTAATGTCAAATTAAAAGTACAAATATTAAAAATTTAAAGGTCAAATTACAAGTACACAACAATGATAAGTGTGAAGTACAAATATTTAAAATTAATCATCATCACTGCCATCATTCATGTCATCATAATTGTTATCATCATCATCATTATCTTCTTCTTCTTCTTTTTCTCATCCTCCTCCTCCTCCTCCTCTTCCTCCTCGTCTTTCTTCTTCTTCTTCTTCTTCTTTTTTTATTTCTTATTTTTCTTCATCTTGTCCTTTTAATTCTTCAGGATCACCACCAAGGTCATGCAATGTAGATACACCTTCAACTTCAATTATTTCATGGTCATGTGACATTTCATCTTTTGTTATGGTGTAATTTGCATTTGGCTTCTGCAACTTCCCATTGCCTTGTGACTTCAAATACAAGTCTTTGTGCCAACAATATAAAGTTATATCTCTTCTTGCTTTGTCATTATCTTTTGTCCTTCCACTAACATTCATCACCGTGTTGAAGATGTTGTCAAAGAAATTTTTTTCTATATGCATGGCATCAAGATTATGTCTTAGCAAGTTATCTTTCCAATATGGAAGATCCCAACAGATGCTTATTTTAGTCCAATTATGTCACTCTCCTTACCCATCCATCCTTGTGACAGCACTTTCAGTCTGTTTGGAAAATATTTTTACTCTTCTCCAAAGTTGTGATGGAGTTAACCTTGGAGGTGGCCCATCCATTTCAACTTCCCCTTTGCGAAATGCCCTAGTGTTTCTCCTAAATGGATGGTCACTGGGCAAGAATCGACGGTGACGGTCAAACCAACAACTTTTCCGACCATAATTCAATGTGAATGACTTAGTGTGCTCCATGCAATGTGAACAGGCTAATCTACCATGTGTGCTCCAACCGGATAATATTCATGTGTAGGGAAGTCATTAATAGTCCACATCAAAGTTGCCCTCATTAGGAAATTTTGCTTCCTTGAAACATCATACGTCCAAATTCCACTCCATAGCTTATTCAAATCATCAATCAAAAGGCTCTAGATAAACATCTATAGATGCCTTTGGATTAGATGGACATGGTATTAGACATATCAAAAACATATAAGGCTTAGTCATACACATCTCTGGTGGAAGATTGTAAAGAGTAAGAATCATAGGCCATTAAGAATAGGGTGATGACGATGCCTGAATGTATGGATTAAATCCATCTGAACATAGACCAAGTTTAACATTATGTGGATCACTGGTGAAGGATGGATGCTTTCAATCAAAGTGCTTCCAAGCTTGCCCATCAGATGGATGACATAGCATGCCTTGTGTTTTGTTTTCATCATGTCATGTCATATGTTGTGTTGTTTACGTTAAAGCAAACATTCTTTGTAGTCTTGGAGTTATAGGCAAGTAGAACATGAATTTCAATGGAATTGGTTTTTTTTGCCTCTGTCCTGGATGGATTGTGCGGTATTGAGGTTGCCCACAAAATTTGCATTGGAGCAAAAATGCATCATTGTTTCCACTATCATTGTCATAGAAAAACATACAATCATTCACACAACAATCAGTCTTTTTAAACTTCAATCCGAACTTTGAAACTAATCTCTTTGGTTCATAATAATTGTTGGGCAAAGAATTATTTGGTGGTGTTAGATCTAAAATGAGTTTTGCAATGTTGTCCAATGCTTGGTTGGGATATTGCAGTTAGATTTGAAGGACAAAAGTCTAATGCATACTAACAATTTTGACCCTATTACCCCTTTAAATACAGGTTCATTTGCCTATGCTAATAAATTGTAAAACCTCTAAGTTAACTCATTTGGAGACTCTTCTTGTAACACCTCATTTAAATAATGACGTTAATTGAATGAAATGCCATACATATAATATGAGGAGCAAAGTCATGGAATATAAACCCTACTCCTTACAGTTGGCCAAAAGGAAAACAAGAAATGAACTAAGGCACACCACGATACTAGTAACAAAGTATAATAATAGATTGACAGTATTTCAAAAGCCCAATGACAAGACGATACATGGGTCGTAGCCTTAAAAGAAACTCCGATGAACGGAATCCAAGAGCATTACTCAACATCCCTTGCATATACATAGCTTGATTCATGTTAGAGGTATGATCAACCGTTCTTGAACTAGGAAAACATCTTTCATGTTCACCTGAAAGAATAGAGGCCATTTTTTCACCGTGAAATGTCCAAATCCAGTAATCTAGCATGAATCCTTTTTTGTATAGATGAACTTTAACTTCCTCATTTTTCAAAATATGAGTACATTCGCACTTGATGGAGGGACATCTAATCCCTCTCTCAAGAGTATAATATTTATATTGTCGAGCAGTCTGGATAAACTGTTCAACACCTATTACAAAAGTTTCCTTCAACATTCTCCTACCATTGTAACAATGATCATAAACCCAATGACGGTCGTTGGGATCTTTAGCCATGTTTTGTGGCAATGCAAACAAGTACAATGTTACTTTTGTGAAGAGTGACCAAATTCCTCAATATCCTAATTGGAAGAACCTAAGTCAAACTATGATTAGAAATTTCCATTTCGTATCTTACAAAGCTTAAATGGTAAGATGTGAACAATTCACTGAAATTTTTAGTAAGTTACTATCACATGCCAAGTACAAGATGTGACAAATGCACAAAATTTATGAGCAACATGAATTCTACCTATACCTCTTGATGTTTAACCACACCAAATCACACCACATCCAATCTTAGATGAACTTGCAAAAGGGGCACCTGAAACATGTTTGATGTGAATCATTACCTAGTAATATTCAATGACCATATTATAACTTTCATCTAAATAGATTAATGGATATATCCCCTACTAACTGTATACTGAAATAGAAAATATGAAAGAAAATAGCAAAAGGAATCATAAAAATAGGTTTCAGAGTTATATCAGATTTATAATACAATCAGATTCTTAATCATCTAAGTTAATGAAAAACTATAAAAGCAACCAATTATATTGAAGTAATTCTGTTGTGATATAGTAATTTAATGAAGTTCATTTCTTAGGTGCTAAACATAATATAGTTAGATATAGTGCCTAATGAATCGGTGAAATTTTTTGTCTGGTTGACTAAGACCTAGAGAATAGTTTGTGTAGGTTAAGTTATGCTATTCTCTTTTCTTTTATGGAAAATCAATGTTCAACTCTAAAAGTGAAAAAATATGGGTGTAATGTGGAAGCAAAGCGAAAGCTCCTCTACTTTTTGCCATATAAAGTTGTTGTTGTGACAACTAAAAAAGCAATAAATATTTAACATTTGGCCAACTTCTTCTTCTCCTGTATAAGGTGAAGAAAAACTAAAATAAAAAACTTAGGGTTTTACCTTGTGTATACATAATACTATGCTACTAACACATGTTTTATTTAAAACACTATGTGGACATTAATTTGAATAAATGCACATGCTACCAAATGTACAATTATGGGGGAAACACTTTCTATAGCCTACACCTTATATACCCTATGTATTCTATTAGTTCATATCCCCTATACAAATGTTTCTCGCCCACCATTGAGACATTAAAAAAGAATCTTTATGCAAAATACTTGCAAATTGGCTTAGGCTACAACTGATTATTATATATATTAGAGATTTTATGCTTAGTTCATAAATATTTTTGCAAGAAATAGTTTCAGTGTATTTGTTAGTAAGAAAACCTTTTCAATGAAATGCTTTGTTTGGATAGAGAAATTAAAAAGCATTTAAAATGCATGCACTTTTATGAAGTATTTCAATTAGCTAAATTAGAAGAAATTCAAATACCTTAAAAAAATGGTGGAATTTGAAATTCTTCTCACTCAATCTCACACTCTAGACTTAACCCCAAACGAACACGTCAAATCCAACAACCATGACAGGTTAGGCTGGCCAAACGACCCAGACGGATCAAATTGCCCTACACAAACAGGTTGAGTAAGCTTGACGACCAAGACGGGTCGAGCGTGCCCGATGACCCAAACGGGTCAAGCAGGACTGATGACCCAAACGGGTAAAGCGGGCCTGACGACCTAGATGGCCCAAATGGATTAGGTGGGCCCAACGACCCAGAAGGGTTAGGCAGGCCTAACGATCCAGACAAGTCGGTTGGGCCCGACGACCTAGACAGACGGGGGTGACTTGATGATACATATGGGTCAGGCAAGCTTGACAATTCAAACAGGTCGGTCAAGCCTGATAACCCACACAACCCAAGTAGGCCCGACGACCACAATGTGTCGGGTTAGCCCAACGGCCTAAACGAACCAAACTGACCCTACGACATAAACAGGTCAGCAGGTCCGATGGCCCAAGCAAGACGGGCGAGCCCGGTGACTCACATGTGTTTGGCGGGCCAGACGAGCTAGAGGTGTCGGGCGGGCCTGACGACCTAGACGTATTGGGCTGAGAGAATGTAGATGTTATCATAGGTTGTTATTGTTGTAGGGCTGATATGGAGCAATGTGTCAAGTTCATATGCTATTATAACAATAAATATCTCACCACCTAAAACTCAATATACATGCTAATGTAAGGTGCCATGCAAGAACCGTACCAATCCTAAGAATCAAATTACTAATTTATTGAAGTAATTTTGTTGTCCTACAGTAATTTAATGAAGTTCATTGTTTTAGGTGGAAAAGCTTGTTTTGAGGAACACACAAGCTAGTACATGATAAAAAAGAGAGTTTAAATGTAATAAACTCAACAATATTTTGATCAAGAACATGAAAATTGCTAAATGTGACTACATGAACCTAAGAAAAAACCCAAAACTTAGTAGAAACAGGACATAAAGCTAGCAAATCATAAAATAGCAACTAAAAACCAATTAAACTGATTCCTACAAGTTTTAAACAACTAACTAAGACTAGCAAAAGAGAAAAGTAACAAAAACTATACAAATTTCAAATTTTCACCTAAACAAACCTAAGAATCTATCCTACACTACCTTAAGAAATGAAAATTGTATTGATCACTTTTATGTACAAGTATAGAGGCTATCCAAATAGATTTAAAGAGATTAAAACAAACTAAGAAAGTACACAAGTTCATATTCTATCACAACTAAAAATCTTACCACTTAAAGCCCAATATACATGCTCATCTAAGGTGAAATGCAAGAACTGCACCAATAATAATCAAAATGCTAATTTATTCAAGTAATTTTGTTCTGATATAGTAAATAAGTAATGAAATGAAAAATTAGATTTAAGTTGATAGATTCTGGTCTCCCTAATGTAAACAATAAAGCTCAAGGAGGAACACTCCTTCTAGAAATTAGGTTTTAGTTGAAAGACATGAAGCATAATGAATGTAAATAAGCAAGGAAATGAAAAATTAGATTTAAATTGATAGATTCTGGCTTCCCTAGTTTAAACAACTCTCTCTAGCTTGTATCAAATTTGAATGGTTAGTCTATGTGGTCAAGTCTATTATGTGGCTTTGAGAGCAATGATCCTTACCACATTGAACCAACAACTATATATGGGGTCAAGTCAAACTTAGGAAGTGTTGACAACATCAACAATCATTATCTTTTTTCTGACTTGGGAGTAAGCATTGCTTTTATATTATTGTACTACTCTTAGTAAGTGGTCTTGTTTTATTATGAGGCATATTCTGTGCTAGTCTTTGTGCACCTGTAATTCTTTCAAATAGAATTATTTAGAGCTATCATGTTTTAGTTTCAACTAGAGCTTCAAGTAAAGGGTTCAAAATTCCTTATTAGGTTGTAACCCACTTTGTTTGCCTCTTTGTTCATCTCTCTATCATTTCATCTAATCTCTACTAAAATAATGTATTAACGTATGCAAGTAGTCTAACATGATTGACCAATATAGGATTTTTAGTTCTATTTTTTTTTCTATTTTTTAAGTTCTTTGTGGTGGGAGTGATATAGATATGAGAGTCTAATATTGAAGAACTGTAGAATGTTTTAATGGATACCACTTTTGTAGTGGGTTTTTGATTTGGTTATCTTTTTTTGCCAAAATTAAGGGAAAATGAAAGTTCATGTCACATATGGTCCCCATAAATAAGACGTGATTCTGGTCCCTGTTTCAATTTGCATTGTTTATCAAGCCAATTTCACCACTCCTTTTAGTAATTGGTAGTGCTCAGATTTTGTACCAATTCTTATTGTGTCCTACAACTAACTTAGTTTCACCACTCCTTTAACTCAATTATCAACACTATTAGACCCCATTTAGCCACCAGGTTTCAATAAACTCAGTTTTAAATTGTTAATAAATGAATTTTAGATTTACCTTGGTGAATGAGAAGCAAATCCACAAGTGTGATTGCTACATTTTTAATATTTTGATTAATTTGTAAACACTAGCAACTTTGTACTTTATGCATGTGAGGACCGAGCCTAATCAGCAACCACAATCATGATGATGGATACGCATTTGTTTCCCATATAATCTAACTTTGGCATTTAGAAAATATTCAACCACAATCATGTAAATTTTGGCCTAACTAGTTAATTAGCATAACTTAATAGAGAGATTCAATCTACGGACGATATCCTTTGGTAAATCACAAATATATATACCGATGGTATTACAGACGACCTTCCGACGACCATACAATCACAACTTCAGTGAATGACGTTATCGACAAAAATGTCTGTTGGTAATTTTGACCAAAACAATCCGTTGGTAAGTTCGTCAAAAACTAAAGTATTATCGACAAAAAAATATCTGTCAGTTTATATTTGTCGGGAAATACTGTATTTCCTGTAGTGCTTGGATTAGAATTTTGGTTCTTATCAAATATTGAATTATTTATGGTGAATCTTCCTTAACCTATCAATTTGTTAGATTGTGGCGTCTCCAACTCTAGTTTTTATCAAAGATGACAACTCTAGTTCTCCTTCTTTGTCCTATTCCACGTTCAAATTCAGAAGTAATCCTCCATTTTGTTGGATAGGATCGTATCATCTAGCTCTCGTATGAATTTCCTCTTCTATCTTATTTTTTCTACCATATAAAAAGAACCCAATTTTTTTAATGTTTGTATTATGTGCTTTGTTTTGAAATTTTGTTTGTGATGAGATGCCTCTAGCTAGGGACCTACAACAAAAGCAATGGATAGGAAAATACAAGATAAATGAGCCTCAAGGGCATATGTAAGGCTTAAGATCAACTTCACATAGGCCAAGTAAGATGTGAAGACATAGTCTAGGACTTTTTGTTTGTAAATATTATAATAGGGTTTAATTTGGCCCTTGTATTTTGGGCCTAGTAGAATAGGGTTTTCTTTGGCCTATGTATTGGGCCTTGGACGATTTTTAGGCCTTAAAGGTGAATTGGACCAAAGGAGAGTTAGGCTTAGATTTGGGCAACAAAAAGGAGAGCGCATTTCTAAAGGATCTAGATCCTTCTTGCATAAAGCTTGGTCACCAAGCTTCTCCTAGGCACCTTGTTGTATGCTCCATGTGACTTGCTTACGTGGCAAGTCACACTTTGCTCATGCTCCCTTTTTGGCTCCAAAAACCATATTCTAGATCCTTTTTTCCCTCAATTTTTTCTAGATCACATAACTCTCGTTTTCTCCTATAAATAAAGAGCTTAAGACCCTTGTAAATTCATTCATGAATATAGTAGAGAAACTCTGTTGAGATGACTTCAGACTCCTCTTTTTCTGAATCAACTTAGACTAGAGTTTCCCTTAGTAGCTTCCTCTGGCCTCCTTCCTTGAGTGTTGTTATGTTCTTCGTTTATAATTGTGCATTTCTGCATTTGATCCGTGGAAATAATCTTTTTTTTGTTTTTTTGTTAAGTATATTTCCAACTAACTTTTTACTTTGATTTTGCATGAGTTTTTAGTTTAAAGGGCAATTTGTTTAGTTTTATTTGATTGTGTGTTGAATTACAAAATTTAAATGAAAATAAAAAATAGTGGATCTAAGTCAAAAGGAAACAAATATATATATTGAAAGAAAGGAGAAATAAGAAGTAAGGATCTAAGTGAAAAAAAAATTGAAGAGTTCAACACAAATTTTTGCTGCATTTTTTTTTTGTTTATTGATATATTGAATTGTAATTAGTGTTTTTCTTAGACTATATGCATTGTCTCATTTAAATCTTTTTGGTAGTCCTATTATTTTGTAATTTTGGTGTTTTGTGTCTTTAAAAATTCCTTGAAATTTTGTCTACAGTTTTTGTATTTTCATTGACCTGTTAAGTTAAGATTTAGATCTCACTACATTTTTCACATTATTTTTTCACTCTTTGCTTAAGCTACTAGGGTCTTTGCCATGTCCTAAAGGAAATTTGAGTGGTAAAAGGGAAGATAGTAAATTCGAGAAAAAGCCTATAAGTGTGACACACAAGTGAGATTTGAGTGAAACACTTAGAAAAGTTGTGAGGTCCTAAAATTATTTATTGTTTGATGTGACCCCAATAAGACTTATAGCATTGGGCCAACGCTTATGCCCATTCTTTTTAATTTCTTTTATTTTTCTTTATTTTTAATTAAATAAATTTGTTCTAATTGGTTTGTTTTTGTAAATACAGCCAATGACATAGTTGGCATTGGGCTTGCAGCCCAATTTGTATCCATGCTTCCAGCACACCAATTTTTGCTACAGTGACATCATGCCTAGTTGGCCCATTCTACTCACGCATGATCTGATGTCCATCCGCACACCTCCTGGAAGCCAACACTTGATCTTCTTCGTAGCATCATCTTTATTGGGCCGAGTCCAATTCTTCAACACGCATCCAATTTCTTCCACAATTATGCGTCTTTCATTTCTCTCTAAATCACGCTGCCCGCACCAAATGCTTTCAGCAACCCCCTCTGTCTTGCAGCCAAGTTACCAGCTGTTATGCAACTCATAATTCTTCAAACAACATACTTGGGCCTGAAATGTGAAGCCCAGTTCATTCACGCAAACGTGCAAGCCATGTGAAGCCCGCGTTCCACCTCTCCTCTGCAAGCTGTCCAAAACACGCATCTCACACCTTCAGCTAGAGTTCTAAATCACCATCAATAACTGAATCTTAGCCTAGGGTGTTTCATTCTTCTCTCTCGCCGTTAGGAACTTGTTAGATGACGTTCCTTTCTTTTATGTTTTCTCCGGTTGTCTCTCTTCTATAAAGAGGCAAGCCATTGTTTGTAAACATTTAGCTTTGATGAATGAGAATATTTGGTAGAGATCACTCTCGTCGTTCATCAGCTCACCATAAACCCTAGGTTAGGTCGTTATCTACTCGGGTTGTCCCAAACCAGTGATAAACCAGATCTAACCGAGCATCATCTTCTTTTCGCTGCGTTTCCCTTGCTCTCTGCGAGATTCAATCGGTGGAACGCCGATTGTGAGAGCTTTTCCGGTGAACACCGCGACGGAGGAGCCTCATCAAGTGGTACTCAGAGCCACTCCTGCTGGACCGCGATGAGATAAGCTTCTTCTTTATCTCTGTAATTTTTTTTTATCTGTTTGTTCCGTCTTGTTAACAATATGCTTGAGTTTCGAGTTTGATTTTGTTTGCTTATCTGTGTTGCATCTGTGCTGGAATTATTTGTCACTGAAATTGATTCAAATATGGTTGTTCTGAATATTCTTGAATCAATATTGCTGATCTTATGTACTAAGCTTCCTAACCTGTCGTTCAAATGCATGTCTGAAGTTTCATTTTGTTTTCTTACTTAGCTTTAATTGTTTTCAAATATCAGTTTTGTTTTAGGTTTTTGTGTAGTTATTTTACATGTTCATTGATTCCATAGAGTTGTCCCTAAATTTTTGTGTGTGTTGTTAATTGTTTTTGCATCAGTTGTGCTGAGTATGTTTAGTTTCCAATGTTTTGTGGAGTTCTTTAATTGCTAATAGATCAATAGCAATTTTCTGCAGTGTATTTTTCACTGTTTTAGTTTAATTCGTGTTGCTGATGTCTTCTTGTTGCTTTCCAATGTTGTTCATGATTTAACTGTTGTTGTTCTTTCCTGTTGAGTTTTTGTTTTTTTGAATTATCATTGTTCGATGTTTTGTATTCCTTTTTGCTGTCCAATTGCATCAGTGCTTTGCGATTCACTTTGCATATGTTGATGTTCTACACTTTGAGTTTTGCTGGCCAAGGATTGTTGTGACCAAAGCCTTTTATGCATATTCCATCACAACGAAATTTGATTCATATCAACATTTATGTGTGGAGCTGTAGGCTTGGTCACGTGAATGCATAGGCTAAATCTTGTTGATGCTCTTTTAAACTATCACATTATTTGTGTCCAACTGGTGTAATATCATTGTGTTGCAATTTGAATTGAAGAATCCATGTGATATAACTGAACCTGCAGTATTCTAAGTTGTCTTTTAGTTGAAAACAAAAATTGAATCTGTTGTTGTGTTCCTTTGTTCTGTGACAGAACCATTTATGTTCGTGCTCCATATGTTGCTTTGGCCATAACTGGTTTATGAATCAGCCTCTCTGTACTTGCATCAGTTGCATTTTTGTGTGCATCAGTACCTTGTTTCATTCCAGTGTTGATCAGTGATTTTATGATGCATTGTCTGAGGTTTTACTTGCAGATTATCCATATTTGTGTGCAGTTCAATGCATGTTTTGATTCCAATTGTCTGTCTGGTATCCTTACTTGTTGTCTTGATGCAGTGCTCATTTTGGCCATATTAATTGTCTTCAGTCAGCGTCAACTTGTACCTGTTCTACTAAATTGTTCTTTGAGCATGGTGTTTTCCTTGTTTGCATAAAGCTGGGTTGGTTGATAACTGATTTATGGTCCTGGTTCTGCATTGTCCGAGTGTTGCTGTCTTATGTGTTTTTCATCATTTTTTTCTTTTTTGAGCTCATTTGAACTCTGTCATGTTCACTTGCTCACTGATTTGGTATTGGCAATTGATACTGTTGTGTGCTGTTGGTTAAGTACTTTGCGAGCTGACACGAAAAGAGAAAGAAACCAGTGAAAGGAAAACGAAATAGGATAAAAAAAACAAAAAAAATTACATGATAAGTAATTTTGGTTTGCAAAGTGATGTTTTGCTAAAGTGCTTTGAGTAAACAGCGTGCAACACCATCACATTTTTTTGCTACTTTCTTTTTCAATGTCATTTGCACATGCTCTTGATTCAACTTATTTTGAGTCTTTGTTTGATTTTCGTTTTGTTCATCTTGTTCTAGACATCTTCTTTAGGTTCCTTTTGTGTGCCTTCTTTATTGCTTAGTTTGTTTTCTTGCTTGTCTTTATTGGCTATCCTTGAGTTTGTCTATTAAATCTTTCAATTGATGTTGTCCCATTCTTTGATTTGAGCCTTTTATTGTTTTTTTGAATTTTTTTCCTCTCACGCATCTTGATTTGCTCTTGATTTTATGTTGGATCCTGCATACTCACTATTTTTGGTAGCCTTGTAGGTGATACCTTTTCTGCAAGGTGCAACTATGGTGAGGAAAACCAAATTGAGTGGCCACCGAGAGGAAAAAGGAGTGAGTTGGGACCTTCAAGGAGGAGTGCACACACTTGAGGGTGACACATTTTGAAGGCTGGACGAGAGAGAGAGACACATAGATTAGTATAGCTTTCTTTTATTTTGTGTTTTGTTGTTTTCATATCACGGCATTTGTGTATTATTTCTTTTTCAGTTTGCTGTTTTCCTTTCATTTGGCTTAGGTGGGAAAATGCTTTAGAGCAATCCCATCCTTAGCAAGTTTGTAATAGTTTAAGCGTTTAGTGTGAGGTTCAAGGGGTTCCAAAGGCCACTTATATCTTAACTTAGGTTTTTCGTCTAGTTTATGTTTTCAGTTTTTACTATTTCAGTCTTTATGTTTTCAGCTTTTATTCTCTGTGTTTTAATGTCCAGGTTCTGTTTTGCGTGCTTTGTATGCTTGTATTTCTGTTTTAGGTCCCGTGATATCTAGGTGCCATCTATTTAACACCTAGTTGACCTTCTTTTGGTCTTTAAGTTTTCACTCTCTTCACACACTTTGTCAAATTGTTTTTCACACAATCTGTTTTCATTTGAATTTTTCTTGAGAATTTTTGTAAAAGAATTTTAGAGATCTCTGGCTAGGAAAGGCTTGGTTCCTAAGCTTGTCCATGTGACTCACCTCCCTTTCTTGGGAGTATCTCTAGAACTCTTTTCCACTATCTCTTTAGAAATTCATCAACTTTGTGAACAATTGTTTTGTCAAAAGTGTTCTAAAATGAGTCTTTCTTCTTCTAGCTTTATGCATGTAGTTAGGCATAATAGTGTGCATTTAGGTAGGCATGATAGTAGTCATGAGTTGCATCAAACTATTCATAGTGACATTCCATTCTTTAAGGAATATAGGACCAATATCATTTAAAGATTGGATGTGGGATACTGAGAAGTTGGTGCAACTTTTGTTTAGTAAATATAGTCATATAGATATTCTTAGGCATGTTACATCTAGGTTTGTAGGACGTGCATTTAATTGGTGGCAGAGAGGCAATATCTAGTGAAAAAGGGAAGAACATAATGCATCAATACATTTTATGAATTAAAAACATGCATGTGGAAACATTTCATACCCCATTCATTTAGGATCACTAAAGCACAACAAGCTAGGATAAAAGACTTCATTGAAATTGGGGATGCATTCATCCAAAACATTGCTAATCTAGACTAGAAAAAGATTTTAAGCACAATTTAGACTTGCTCTTGAATGAACAAAGAAAGAGAGAAAAATACAAGAGAGAGCAAGCTAAACATCAAAAGCTTCGAGAGTTTGAAAAGAAGAGTGAAAAACAAACGTTTGAGAAGCTTTGTGCTAAAAGAGAACAAGAGGAGAAAGAGATAAAAGAGATAAAAGAGAAGAAACAAAGAGAGGAAGAAGAAAAGGTTAAAAGAGGAGATTCTAAGAAAAGTCAAAGAAGAGAATGAGAGAAAAGAGTTTGAAGAAAGAGAGAAAATAAAAAAAGAGAGTAATCTTGAAATACAATTACAAGTGGTAGAGTTAAATATCATTTCAAATGCCAAAAGAGAACTCATTGTTAAGGATTTGGTGTTCAATCTTTCACTAATCCCTTCAATTAAGTTCCAATTTTCAAAGGAAGTTCTTACATCTTTAAACTCTATTCACTTTGTCATTAAATCTTTTGTTTTGTTTTCCTCTCAAACATTTTGTTCTCAATATCATTCCCTTATTTCATCCTCCTCAACATCTTGTGTAAAAACCCACTTTGACTCTAAAATTCTTTTCAAAAATCATCTTAGTCAAAGTGTAAAACATTCTTTTTGTGAACTGGGCCTAATACCAACTTTTTCAAAATTTATAAGCCCATTTTCACATAGTCCCAACTCAATTTTACTGCATGGATATTATGATTTTAATTCACTTTTATTTGATGACTATTGCAGATTTGTTTTTGATCCTAGTGGTACTATAATTTTGGTTGTTGTAGGCCTTTAATTACCCTCTAGATCTGATGACAGATCATCTTCAAGAGGGAGGGGATGATGTGATCCCAATAAGGCTTATAGCATTGGGCCAACGCTCATGCGTATTCTTTTTAATTCCTTTTATTTTTCTTTATTTTTAATTAAATAAATTTGTTCTAATTGGTTTGTTTTTCTAAATGCAGCCAATGACATATTTGGCATTCGGCCTGCGGCCCAATTTGTATCCATGCTTCCAGCACACCAATTTTTGCTACTGTTACATCATGCCTAGTTGGCCCATTCTACTCACGCATGATCTGATGTCCATCCGCACACCTCCTGGAAGCCAACACTTGATCTTCTTCGTAGCATCATCTTTATTGGGCCGAGCCCAATTCTTCAACACGCATCCAATTTCTTCCACAATTATGCGTCTTTCATTTCTCTCTAAATCACGCTGCCCGCACCAAATGCTTTCAGCAACCCCCTCTGTCTTGCAGCCAAGTTATCAGCTGTCACGCAACTCATCATTCTTCAAACAACATACTTGGGCCTGAAATGTGAAGCCCAGTTCATTCACGCAAACGTGCAGGCCATTTTCTCTCCTCATACATTGATAGGGTTTCTTCGTCTCGTGCGTGCCAACCTTCAACATCCTAATAGGGTTTTCTTTGTGTCAACCCGCGTTCCACCTCTCCTCTGCTAGCTGTCCAAAACACGCATCTCATACCTTCAGCTAGAGTTCTAAATCACCGTCAATAACTGAATCTTAGCCTAGGGTGTTTCATTCTTCTCTCTCGCCGTTAGGAAATTGTTAGACGGCGTTCCTTTCTTTTATGTTTTCTCTAGTTGTCTCTCTTCTCTAAAGAGGTAAGCCATTGTTTGTAAACATTTAGCTTTGATGAATGAGAATATTCAGTAGAGATCACTCCCGCCGTTCATCAGCTCACGATAAACCCTAGGTTAGGTCGTTATCTACTCGGGTTGTCCCAAACCAGTGATAAACCGGATCTAACCGAGCATCATCTTCATTCCGCTGCGTTTCCCTCGCTCTCTGCGAGATTCAATCGATGGAACGCCGATTGGGAGAGCTTTTTCGGCGAACACCGCGACGGAGGAGCCTCATCATTGTTACTAATATTTTCTTGTAGGACATGGCTTCTTCATCGAATAGTGATCATGCATCACCTAAGACTCCAACAATCTTGGTTGGACATGCACTACAAAAAGTCATGTAAGTTGTGACATTTATTTTTTTATATAACGTCGTTTTTAAATGTTGTTAATTATTTACGCTGTGACATTTTTTGAAATTCTCGTAATTCCTAACACCACAATACATAAAGTGATGTTTGAAAGAGGTAATAAATGGAAGTTAAATATGACGTTATTTACCTACTAGAAAACAAATTCAATGAAAACAATGACACTTAAAAATGTCATAATTCACATTATATTATAACATTTATAAATGCCATTATTAGAAATAATTCTTTAATAAAATACTTTTTTATTTATTATTATCCACCTATATTTATAATTTCATAATTCAATAATATTTTTTTTATTATCCATGTATATTTATAATTCCATAATTCAATATAGTTTTTCCTTAATAATGACAGTTAAATTATATAAAAAAATTATAAAACTCTAAATATAAAAGATGACCATATACAAATAAAAAGGAACAAAAGAACAAATCTCATTGATTGTTCAACAATTTCAAAGTGCCCAAATATTCAAATATCCAAACAAAAATAAAACAATATTTAAATTCATTATCAAATTATAATACAATTCTACATTTAAATTGATTCTAAATTGTTTTCCTTCCACCATTTAATCGTTCTACATAATCTGGAGACCTTCTACATAATTTGGAGACATTCAACTTACAAATGACTGAAATGCAACAACACACTCAATTGCAGTTTGAAAGGCTCCTAAAGTGTAATGAAGATGTGAGAGGTCTATAGAAGAAGAACTTGAAAAAAAGTCATTGCAATTCAAAGGAGCTATGACAAGGTCAAATAGCAAACCCTTAGAAGAACAAATCCTCTCGAGGCTAATGACACTCCATGAAGATTGGGATTCAAAGGACATGAAGATCATCTTTTGGAGCACAATTACACAATAATTTTAGGCAATTAAAAGTATTTATAATTTTATTTTATTTTGTAAAATAGTTTGTAACTATCGCTAGGCGAGATGATTCACTAGGTGAATAGTCTAAGTCTACTTTTAAAATTTCAAGTTATTTTTGGGCTCAAAGTCTTTAGGCTTTCTTTTAGGGTTTCTTGGATGTCTTAAACATTTGTGGCTATATATAGGGGCACCAAATACATATATAGACACCTTGGATGGTCATTATATGAAATCTATTTTTTAGAGGATTATCTTAGTTTATGGATTAGAACTCTAGTTCTTATTAAAGATTGAATTATTTATGGTGAATCTTCCTTGGTTTATTAATCTATTAGATTGTGGTATCTCCAACTCTAGTTCTTCTCAAAGACGACAATCTTTACAAGGAATCTTCATTTACTTATCAATCTACTAGATTGAGGCGACCACATCTCTGTCTTATTTCGCGTTCTTCTCTAATATATTTTCTTTGTGTCTCGTGAGAGTTCAAATTTTGAAACGATCATACTTTTTCCTAAATATGATCATATTAGTTTAGGGTGTAAAGGATTTAAGCAATAAAAAAACTTAATTAATATATTTGAAAATAAATGTATATTTCCTTAAACTATGAGAAATATATTTTTTTTCTTTATATAAATAAATTAATGATAAAATAAGATAATCTCATTTTCATAATTGATATAGTCTTATAAAATTTTTATATAAATATTTAGTATATATAGGTTTAATTACTCTTTTGGTCTTTTTTTTGTCCAAAAAAGTCAAGTTGGTCCTCCAATTTTTTTAGTCTCAATTTGGTCCTGATTTTTGAAAAAAATGATGTAATTTGGTCCTAATTTCAATTTTGATGAAAAATTCTTGATCCTTTTTATGAAATTTAACAAAATGGACCAAATTGTCTAAATTTTTCAAAAATTAGGACCAAATTAATACTAAAAGAAATTGAATGACCGACTTGATATTTTTTTACAAAAACAAAGATCAAATGAGAAATTAAACATAATATATAATATGTATTAAACTATAAATTCTAGTGTACAATTAAAAAAATAAAATTTTCTTTTCGAAATACTCTTTTTCTTGACCTCCCTTGATTCAAATTTATGGCTGCACATTTAAATTTTAGCATGGGTGATTATTGGAATTATTTTATCTCATTAGCTTGTATCTTATTCTAGCTAATTTGTTTTAGAACAATTAATTTTATATTTTAAGATTTTGTGGGAAGGATAACATTTGAGTTAAAAAGACAACGAAAATGTAATTATTTATTTTTAATAAAAGAATTGAAATATTTTATAGTAAAAGATCTTATTTGTATAAGGTTATTTTACTAATGTTATGAGCCAGAAGTTGACTGTGATTATTTTGTGATTATCGTAACTAAAGTTTTTTTTATTAATATAGACTGATATTATTTTTCAATTAACATAGTGAGTATTTTCTTGGTAGTGGTTTTTTTAATTACTTTTGAGCACATTTTTTTCTCAATTGATGTTAACTAAGATTATTTTAAGTTGATATTAGTCACATTTATTCTAACTCTTTGTTAACGTAAGCTTTGATTCTTATTAATTAAAGTAAATTAGAGATGTTTCAACTAATGACAATACTATTTTCAAATTAATGTTTATGACTAGAGATGACCACGAGACAGGTAGGGTACGGGTACCTTACTTGCTGGATAAATATTTGTCCCGTATCTGTGTTCATATCCGTACGGGTATTCATTATGTGGGTACCCACATATTTTTTTTAATATCCACAGATATTCACGGGTATCCGCGAGTATTTACAAAAGAAAATTTTAATATTTAATAAAAAAATTTAACCATAAATTCAAATAAAAATACAATGCATAACCTTTATCAATTTCAAAGAAAGTGAAAATAACTCATTTAAATAGTGTTGAATGACAATTTACAAATAAAGGAAGATTTTTTAAAACCAATTGATGAAAAATAACTCATTCAAAATCAATATGTTAATGTTTTAATAATTTTTTTAATTTATATTAGAATATAGCGGGTACGAGTATCCATGGGTACAAATAATATGATACCCGTACCCGTCCTGTTAACATGTGGATATAAAAAATACCCATACTCCTTACCTACGGATATTCATTTTTAATATCCATTTCCTACACGTTGCGAGTTTTATCCGCGGATACAAATTTTTTTGTCGTTCTTACTACCAACATTAGTAAGATTGTTTTTGTCTATGTAAGTTAAAAAAGATTTAATCGATATGAATAGTCGACATTACCAAGATTATCTATTCAATTATTAGCACTAAAAAGATTTTTAAATTAATGTTACTCGGTTTTCCTATCAATAATGATAGAGTTATTTCATTTTAGACATTACCTATATTTTTTTTATTGAATTTTGTCGTAGTAATTTTTTGATAGACTTTTATAAAGATTTGTTCCTATACTACACCTAGGCGACCTAACAAAACCGTTCAAACTTTTCATCCTTTGCCGTTATGTTCCCATCGGTAAAGGCTGGGGGACTGGTGTACTACACCTAGGCGGCCTAACACAACTATACGGTAAAATCAGCCTACATAAAGCCCTACAAGCATGCAAGTAGTTATCAAATGAATCAAGCGGACAAGCATAAGCGGCCCAAGCCGCCTACTTTAGAAGATGAAACGAGACCTGTCGACCCTTACAGACTCAAAGCATTATAAGATAGGCCTCTAAGGCTAACAATGATCGAACTAAGGGGCCTGGGCTAGGCCCATGCCCACCTATGGCCCAAACAAGGGCCTAACCCATGACGTGGCCATACATAATTAATAAACTATAAATACGCGTGGACCCCAGCAATTAAAGGTACGCATTCATTAATCCCTTAATCATGAGATTTGACTTTCTGAGAATCGTTTGGCTTACTTAATCGTCAAAGTCCTCTCCGCAGGTATCCCCTCATAGGTCAAAGTCGTGATACCAACAAATGACTTACACAAGCCGAGGAGAAGCCAACTAGAGAGGTTGCGGATTGAGGTAAGGTGATATTTGTGTCTAACTTCTCTTACTTGTTCTCCGTAGGAACAATTGGCGCCCATCGTGGGGCATGAAGTAACACCTTACGATTCAACCCGCACACTGTCAACGATGGTTTCTACTCATAGCAGAGCTAGAGTCGTGAAGCAACCTGAAACAGGTCCTACAGCGCCTGCTAGCATCGCCCCATACTTGGCCGCCATCCTTGAAGGCCAAGCCATGATGCAATAAGAGCTCGCTGATTTGAGAAAGCACAGTGCCGATGAGATTGAGGCACTCAGGAAAGAAAACTCACGGGTGAGGAGGAAGATCGAGGCTGACCCCACTTAGAAGGGGAAAGTCAAGGAACCGTCAGAAGCCCCCAAGTCTCCAGCTTACCAGCCTAGTGAGGAAGAAAGCGAGTACAATTTTACACCACTCAGCAGACACCCATCATCTCTACCTATCACACACACTTCCATCCCATCCTCTTGGGACACACCACAACACCTACCACCGTTGCCCCCCTTCCCACTACCCATATCCCACCTCACAACTTCACCACTACTTTTCCTACCCTCGTCCACCACCCCATTCCTTTCATTGATTCCATCACCAACATCCGCATGGAAGAGATGTAGAACCTTCACACAAAGTTCTGCAATGATTACACTCCCTCCACTGCTGCCTTCGATAAACCACCCTCATGGCCTGACTCCAGACCTAAAGAACCCAGACAACCACGCTTCACCAGGTACGTGTCGCTAAGTGTCCCCAGATCTCGCCTTCTTGACGAAGCCCTCCATGCTGACCTCATCCCACCACCTCGTAAAACATCGAACCCTCCCAATGCGGACATGACCAAGTACTACCGCTACCACAGAAACAATGGCCATACCACAAACGAATGCAAGGCACTCCAAGAAAAAATAGAAGAATTTGTTCGTGTCGGCCATTTCCGTTGCTTCATCCACAGAGACGAACGCCCACATCCATCATGATTCGATCACATATATCCCCCCCGTAGTTCTTATCACGACCGCCGCCTCACCCAACCAACTAGCCATGACCCACAACCTACCCGCACTAATGTCACCTCATCTGATCCCCCACTACGCGACACGATTAACACCATCTCTGGAGGCATTGCTAGCGGCGGATCCACCTCTTCAGCTAGAAAGAAACATCTTCGCCAACTCCATTCCATTAACCACATAACCCACTCTCACCACAAACGCCGAATACCTCCCATTATCTTTACAGACGGTGATTTCCATGGCGTCGACCACGAGCAGGACAACCCCATGGTCATTGTAGTCGAACTCGAGAACTACGCGGTCAAAAAGGTCATCATCGACCAAGGCAGCTCGGTTGACATCCTATACTGGACAACATACTAGAAACTCCAGCTTCCTACCAATGCCATTATCCCCTATGATGAGCCTATCTACGGCTTCTCCGGGGAGAAGGTCTCCACTTGTGGGTACATAGACCTCCACACTATTTTTCGCGATGGCATACAAACAAAAAGAATCCTCACTTGTTTCCTTGTCGTCGACGCGCCTACATCATACAATGTTCTCCTCGGTCAACCATCCCTCAACACTCTTAGCGATGTCGTCTCTACGCCACACTTAGCCATGAAATTCTCCTTTCTGTCTAGTGACATCGTTACAATCCATGGCGATCAACGGCTCGCACAAGAATGTTACATGGCTAGCCGACATCCACAACTACCCATCCTGCAAACAAACAACATTGAACGCCCACTCGACTCTGACATAACCTTATCTGGCGATGACTTGGACCCTAAAGTAGGACGCGACACACGTCTCGAACCAGTCGATGACATTGTACCCTTGGAATTCCTTAATGGTCGCACCTCAAGATGGGCACCGGCCTCCAACAAGAATAGAGTGATATCCTGACACCCACCCTCATAAACAACACCGACTTCTTTGACTAGTCAGCCGCCAACTTACCCAGTGTTGGCCCTTTAGTCGCGGTCCACAAGCTCTCCATTTATAAGGAAGCTAGATATGTCTCGCAGAAGAAACGAAAGGTCGGAGAAGAACGTCGGCTGGCAACAAAAGTCGAAGCTGACAAATTACTTAACGTAGGCTTCATCGAAGAGGCCCAGTACACTACCTGACTTTCTAACGTGGTTTTGGTCAAAAAAGCAAATGGCAAATGACGAACGTGTGTCGATTATACGAACCTCAATAAAGCCTGCCCCAGAGACGCTTATCCCCTACCCAACATTGACTGGCTAGTTGACGTTGTAGTCGGTAACAAGGTCCTCAGTTTTTTAGATGCATACTCCAGATACAACCAGCAAGAGCAACTACTTTTTCATCATCGATGATGCTAACTACTTTTTCAAGGTCTTGCCTTTCGGCCTGAAAAACGCAAGAGCAACTTATCAACGATTGATGGAGAAAGTCTTCAGCCATATAATGGGCAAGTGTGTCGAAGTATACGTCGACAACATGGTTATCAAATCCCTAAGTCATCACTAGCATGCGTAGCACTTATGCACAGTATTCTCTGTACTACGACAGTACAACCTCAGACTCAACCCTAAAAAGTGCATTTTCAAGGTCGATCGTGGTAAATTCCTTGGCTTCATGCTAATAAAACACGACATCAAAGCAAACCCCGAAAAGTGTAATGCCATCACTAAGATGCAAAGCCCCAACAATATCAAAGAAGTACAACGCCTCATTGGTCGCTTAACCGCCATCTCCCGCTTCCTACCCAAATTAGCCGACCAAACCCAGCCCATCATTCAACTCCTCAAGAAATCTACGAAGTTCTCCTCGAATGACGAATGTGAGCAAGTCTTCCAAAACATCAAAACCTCTCTTACATCTCCACCTATCCTCCATTAGTCGGATACTCGTCACCCCCTCCTCATCTACATTACTGCAACAGATCATATTGTAAGCGCCACGTTAGTTCAGGACATCACTTACAAGATCCAGAAACTAGATACCAAATGGTGGAAAAGCTGGAACTTTCCCTAGTACATGCAACACGACGCCTGTGCCCCTACATCCAAAACCACAACATCATCGTCAAAACCGATTATCCCACTTAGAGTATACTCCAGAAGTCGGACCTCGCTGGCCGCATGACGTCTTGGGTCGTGGAACTATCTGAGTTTAACATTCATTACGAACCACACGATCCCATCAAAGCTCAATGCCTTCTCGACTTCGTCAACGACCTATAACACACCTAGAAGAAGACCAGTGGACACTTTATGTAGCTGGTTCTTCAAACCCAAAGGGTGCATGAGCCGGTATTGTCCTTGAAGGCCCCAACGACATCCTCATCGAAAGATCTCTCCACTTCGCCTTTAAAACCTCCAACAATCAAGCTGAATACAAAGCCATCCTAGCCGGATTATCCCTCGCACGCAAAGTTGGCGTGAAAACACTCATGTGCAAGATCGATTCCAAACTCACTATAGGCCATCTAAACGAAGAATTCCAAATCAAGGACCCTACCCTCCCGTAATGTCATCTAATATGCTTTTGATCGTCTATGCGTCGAACACATCCCAAAAGTTAAAATGTCAGGGTCGACATCCTATCTAAGCTAGCCAATACTAAGATAAAAAGTCGGCATAGATCCCTCTTACGACAGACATTATACGCACCACCTACGATAAACATTTGCCTAAACCTGGACCCGAACCACACTGAAAACTAGACAACTCCCTACATCCAATATCTCAAAATCGGTAACCCCCCACCTGATGCTGACAAGAGCTGGTTGGCTAAAGCCGCAAGGTATACGATGATAAGGGACGACTTATACAAGCGTGGATATGGTCAGCCACTCCTCAAATGCGTCACAACCGAGAAAGCTCAGTATGTAATTAGAGAACTGCATGAAGGCATATGCGGATATCACTTTGGCGTGCGAACCATTACCACCAGAATACTCAAAGCTGGCTAATTTCGGCCAACTATGGAGGCGGATTGCCACACCTTTGTCAAAAAATGCATACCATGCTAGAAGCATTGCAACCTCATCCATCAAAAGACAGAACAACTCCACTCCATACTTTCCCCATGGCCCTTTGCAAAGTGGGGAATGGACATCCTCGGCCCTTTTCCCCGGGAAAAGGCCAAGTGAAATTTTTAATAATCACCATCGTTTACTTCACCAAATGAATACAAGCCAAATCGTTAGCCACCATCACAACTCAACAAGTCCAGCAGTTTGTCTAGAAAGATATCATATGCCGCTATGGCGTGCCATATACGATCATAACCGATAATGGCCGAATATTCATAGACAAAGAGCTCGCTAAGTTTTTTACACCGGCCTCGGCATCAAACATGTAACTAGCTCTGTAGAACATCCACAGACCAATGGCCAAGCTGAAGCTGCCAACAAAGTTATACTAGTGGAATTGCGAAAAAGATTGGATAGCGCCAAGGACTGGTGGGCGGAAGATTTATTGGAAGTGTTGTGGGCCTACAGATGTACCCCCCAATCCGCAACAAACGATTTCTTTTTATCTGATCAATATTAGTCAAAAACTCTCTAGTGGTTGTGAAAGGCGGTTCAGAGGAAGTTGAAACCATTAGGGAGTTGAAACCATCAGAAGAATTGTTTCCCATGCTTAAAACTTTTTTTTTTTTAATTTTTAATTTTTAATTTTTAATATTTGAATTTAACTAAAAAACATATAATTAATTTTTTAATAATATTTTTTTACTCTAAAATACAAAATCCTTATTTTACTTAACTTTTAAAAACATAAATTAAAGAAACATTTCTTAATCTATTTATTGTTTAAGACAATTTATTTTTATCCTTTTTAATTAACACTTATTTTTTGAATTTTTATTTTTATTTTTATTTTTGGAAACAATTTTATTTATCTGGACAAAATTGAGTGTTGGCAGCAGTTATAACACCGCAACCCTGGGGATGATGTTTGTGGTTGACTATACGACGTCTTCTTCTGTCTATCCACAAAAGTAGTCTTCTGCGTCCTCACGACCCAACTAGCATGCTCTACTCGAATTGGAAATTTTATGATCCACAACGGCATTAGAAACCTGCGCAGCTCGTGCTTCAGACCCCCCTCCCCCCTTACACTTTTTGCAATGCCACTCCTCCATAATAGCTTGCGAGTAAAATCTTGCCAAGTACTCAAAGCGATCCACACAAGCCTGCACGGATCAATTACCCTACTATAAGGTGAGGAACTCAGCTTCCAAGGCATGCTTGGCTGAATCTGGAAAATACTTTTCTAGAAATCTGGTTTTGAAAGTAGTCCAACTCACCTCCTCTTGTCGGGTTTGCATCTGTTGCTGCATCCCTGTCCACCAATACTCTGCGTCGCCAACCAACAAAAAGGTGGTGACAGTAAACTATTGTGCCTCTATGCAACCTAACACTCTGAATATCTTCTTACATTCCTTAAGCCAGGCATCGACTTCATCAGGAGTAGCTTTGTCGTTGAACTTCGATAGCTTATGCTTTAGGACATCTTCCATCGTCACCAGTCTAGTTGGTGGAACCATGGTTCTTGATTTCACTACAACAAGCTGCATAACGTCAACCATTTTTACAACAACTTAAGTTACTACTAACAACACAATAGAAGCATAGAATAACAACAATCCTCAGTCACTATGCGATAAGCTCACTCCCCACAATCTTAAAAATCATTGAAAAAACAGCTCTGATACCAATTGTAATGTCCTAGCTGGAAATTACTTATTTAAAATTAAAAATAATAAAAATAATAATAAATTTGATTAATTATTAAAGTACTTTCCCAAAACGTGGGAAAGTTAAAACTTTATTTCAACGTGCCAATTATAAAAATCCATACGGCGTTTAATTATTACAAATATAAACTATTTATAATATCCATTACAAAATAGTCCATAAACATCAATAGGTAAAACTCCCACTCTGAGTCTAAGCATCCACGTGCTCACCTGTATCAACATCTACTTTCATCTAACAAGTTACATTATCATTGCTAAACACACACATATAAGTTGAGCTCTAAAAAAATAAAAATTACGACACAAACTGATATAGCATTTCAAAACCATGACCCATGTTAACACCTAAACCTAAATCCTTAACTTTCGATCTTTGCTGCCACGAGTGTCTACTCACCCCTCCGACTACAGGCAACCACCTAATAGTCCACATGTGGAAATGATCTTGTCATGGCCACAATCTGCAACACCAAGTGGAGTTCCCCAATACTACCTAATTGTTCGTATTTGTCCCAAGACTACCAAACTCATAGAATAACACCGAGGAGGGCAATCTTCCGGAACTTATCCATACGAGCCACGATCTTGCATAGTCCACTGGACTTCCAAAACCATACCAGTAGCGCAATACTATTGGATTTTGGCACTTTGGAATAGGTTCTAATGAATTTCAAACATGCATCACACAATTCGTATTATCAAACAACTCATCCAGTCATAATCATATGATTGAATCACAATTCATACATCAAATTACCATCATTTCGCAATTAGAACGTGCATTTTCTCAATATGTATTCACCATAAATTGGTTCTCTTACCAAAATAAAGCATACTTCACAAAAATTTGCTACAAACATTCACAACAGGCACTACATGACAGTAAATAACAAGCAATAAACCACCTCACAGCTATGGCAAAACATGACATTTACATTCATATAATTCCAGTTTCTAACACTCCACCTCTTTCCTCAATTATCTTACCTTTTCATATGTTATGCTCATTTACTCAATTAAATCGTATTTTTATGCATGTAAGATTACATACAACCCCCGGAACACTCCACTCGAATAGAAACTAAGAGCCTCTCAACATTGATATGTCGCTTGGCAACATATACCGTACCGTCAGGCGGTTCATACAGATTTTGGGTTCTTCCCAGATTTTCCAGCACCCATTATCACTCTGAATCCCCTACTTCCAAATGTAGGCAAGTGTTTTGACATATTTTTAAAAATTATCAACTTATTCATTTTGATTTTAATAAAATTAGTATTCTTTGTGTACCACAGAACACAAAGCATATATCAGATTCATATCACATCATCCCCAATCCCAACATCAAACATAATCCCCAATCGTACAAAGCTTCATGCAATTTCCACCAAATAACAATTATAGATAATAATTCATCATGCCAATCATATACATACATATAGAAATCCAATCCAAGCATCACCATGCCACTTGAACAAAAAAAACCAGAAGAAATTGGGCAAGCCAGTTCTTGTCGCCTAGTGGTCAGCACGTAGCCGCCAGACAGTGCATAGAAAAACCTAGAAAAAATGGTTTCTAGAGTATGAATCGCCTGGCGGGCCTTAACTGCCGCCACGCGGTTTTTGGAAAATTCCAGAACCGGGAAGAACTTCAGACGAAAAATAGTAGGAAATTGCACCCCAATCATCAAGCTTCACACGCAATCATATAGTTCAAAAAGAAAGCACAAAGTGGAACTCTGCTAACTTGGTATTGTGCTCCAATTGCCAAAACTTCTGCTCTCTTTTCTCTCTCTCTCTCTCTCTGTCTCCCAACAAACACGAAATTGCTTTTTAACAAATTAGTTTTTATAAAAACTATACAAAAGATTTAGTGAAATAAAATAAAAAATATGAGAGATAAAGATAAAAATATAAATGAGTTCTTATAAAAACTATACAAAAGATTTAGTCAAATAAAATAAAAATATGAGAGATAAAGATAAAAAGATACATTAGTTCTTATAAAAACTATACAAAAGATTTAGTCAAATAAAATAAAAAATAGGTTAATTCCACGATTATTCCAAAATAGGATTCATCATTGGTTTCCTAAAGATTATTGTTATTGATTTCTTGTTTAAGACTTCAAATTAATCAATGTAACTTCTCAATTAAATTGTTGGCGTTCTTACTTTTAACCAAAGTAACTTCTCAATCAAAAGCAATAACTTTGTAGATTAATCATAGTAAATTTAACCAAAGTAAACTTCTCAATTAAATATTACTAATCCTAATCATGTCCATTCTTTTACCTCTTATATCTAGGAAAAAGCTAATTAAGCAAAGTAACTTCTTGATTAATTCTAATCTAAGTTTTCACCTTTAATCAAAGCAACTTCTCAATTATTAGAAAAAAATCATGCAATCATATGAAAGTTTCTAAAATTAATCAAAGTAACATCTCAATTAAAATTTAAAAACCCTTGGACTCATATGATTGTTATGTTATGTAGATTTAACACCGTGCTAACTTGCTACAATGTAAAAATCATTACTTTTACTAAATTAAGAACCAAACGACATAGATGAAAATAAATCTCAACAAGAATTAAAAGAACAAACAAATTTATTCAAACCTCATAATCCAATTAAGAATTTACAATCGAACTAACCCTTGAAGCTTAGCCTTCCATGGAATGCAAAATAAAATAAAAATAAAAGAAGAATAGAGAGATGAAAAGCGAAATTAGGTCACCTTAAGGGTTCCTAAACTCCACAGTCCCGAGCTTGTTTCTTTTTACTTCCCCCTTGGACTCTTTATATAGGCTTTCATTGGGCTTGGACTTTATCTTTTCTATTGCTGAAATATTTTATCTTTTGATTGGACTTTGGAAGATTTTCTCTATTGATATTTTGAGATATATGAAAGATAATTAATTAAAAATCTTTTAATTAATTATTTAGCAACTTAATTTCTATCTAATTTCCAACTCCGCCCTTGTAGTTTGACTATTTAACCAGCATTGACCAGAATTTGAAATGTTTGACAAGATTTGACTAGTTTGACTCGTTGACTATGCAATGGCAAACTGACACGTGGCAGATCTTCTCTTTCTCTCTCCAGAATTAGGGTTTCTTCTCCTACCTCCATTAGGGTTTCGTCCTTCACCATGGTTTCAACCGCATGGACATTTTCTGCTTCGTTTCTAGTTCAAATGCGTGACTCTTGGAACAATGCAGAAACACTGTTCTAGTGGTCGTCATCAATGGCTGACAATGGTTTGAATGTGGCTATCTTAAACTGGTGCATGATTCACATTCCTGGCGTAGAGATCTATGTTGCAATAACTGGTTCACATGTTGCTTTGTTCCCACGAGGAAATGTGGCGCAACATGTGTGTGATGAGCTCTCGTTTGTAAACGTCAATGGTACAGGTGGTTCCGTTAGTTGAACGTTATTGATGACACTATAGTGGAGGTTTTGGTTCGTTCACGCTGCTGTGGAAATGATGGTGTCGCGAGCGCGTAGTGGCTATGGTAGCGGTGATTTTAATCCCCTTTCCGACGAGGCATAGATGTTATGATGGTAACATCCAACGGAGAATATCTGCACTGGCTGGCATCGCGATTGACTGTTGGCTCCTTGTAGGTGTGTGATGGTTGCAAGGATTTTAGGTTGAACGCTGTTATGGTGGCTGACATCAATGACTGACGGTGGTGGGCTACACACCAGCGAGAATCTGATTGTGTCACAATCTGCTAGGGTTTGTGAGGTGAAGATTAGATGACGTGGCAATATGTTATTGGCTCATATTCTTTAGTGGAGCTTAAGCCCACATGGCTTGTGCTGGTTGGCCAATATTAAAAGTTGAGGATTGCCACATGGTAGCATATGAGTGCATTTAGTTTATGAGAGAAAAAAAAGGGGTCAAAATAAACAAAGGTAGGGGTGTAGAAGTAGGTTTTGTGAGACCCATTTGGAAAGAAGGGAGTGTATAAGTAATGTATGGGGTGCAAAAGTGATTTCCCACCTTGAATAAGCTCAATTTTAACTTCTGCTACATAAAAAAACATTAAAATATTCAAGAAATAATTTATGCAACTAAAAGTAACTTTTTAAGACATTTTTATCACAAGCTCAAACAACCTAATTATCAGAATTATCATTTAAACCACTCTTTAAGCACACAAGTCCAATTAAATACCCAAAATTAAATATTAAATGAGGGTAAAAATACGCACTCATTATACCCCACACTTATCCTTTTGCACTCCTGGGCAAAATTTATCAATTTCAAAACTTTATTTTGAGGTATTTTACTTCATATTTACACTGTATGAAAGGAATGAACATCATTGGAAACAAATCAATCTTCTCGAAATCAAGTTGTTATGCACATACAACCGAAAGGATTCAATTTTTCACACATGAGTTAATCTTTTGAGTTCACAAGATAATCAAACATGAAAGAGAGAACTCAAGTTAAATGTATATATTCTCACCGAAATTCGCTCAAGTGTTTTGGCTTGTGTTTTCACTCAAAATATCCATGCAAGTAAGCACTCCTAATACTTAACAAGACTCTATTATTCACAGCTTTTAGAAAACATGCAATCAAAGATCATGAGAACTTTTTACAGGTTATAATGGGGCCAAGGCAAAGGTAGGAATAAATTTAGGATTCTTGGGTTTTTGAAATAGTAATGTATAAAGAATAATGGAGCATAATTTCAAAAACAACTCTTTTCATTTATTGCTTTGTTGCTCTCTCTTTTAAGAAAGCAATTATTTTTTTCATTTCAACACTTTTTCATCAACATTTTTTCCTTTTGCCATTTTTATTAATTAGTGGATGAGGTACATACCCACACACTTTATTCCTCAATCAATCCTAGCTTAATCCACTAGCTCCTTCTTTCTATGTGAGGTAAAATATGGTCTTTTTCTTTTCAAGGTTATGTAATAGGCTTAAAACAAGAAAAAGAGATTTAAAAGCTCAAAGGGGCTACGAATGGATTAATATCAAGGTGAGTTTATTTGGCCAAGTAGCTAAAAAAAGAAATGCCTCAATCATATCAAATCATGCATATTCACCTTATATGCACAACAAAAGAATCAAGCTAAACATTTGAGTATAAACAAAACATGAGCAAGTCACTCAAGAAAAATAGGAATTGCACATGGCAGTCCACCCTTTACATTAAGGCTCAAGACTCACAAGGTCAAACTCTTTCACAAAAGATTTGATCAAGCAATTCTCAAATCAACTCAATTAGCAAATCATAAAAATAAACCACTCATATCAATATGACTTTTAATTTTCCAGAATTATGATCATCTCAATTACTCCATCAAATCCTCAAAATTCAATGTTAGTATGTTTTATTGAAAGCATGGAAATATTTTTGGTTCATTTCTTGATAGACCTATTGTTTAAAAGTTTGACTTAGTAAAAATTTAATACTTTCACAATTTTCTCAAAAATAAATCACATTTTTTTTTAAATGAAAAAAATAAAAAATAGAAAGAAAAGAAAAAAAATCATATTTACAGTTTGATGTAATAAGTCTAACTATTATACAATTATTTCTTTAATAAACTAGTTTACCCTCTTTTATTTGTTGTTTATATGTGTTGTGTTCTTCTTTTGGAATGATCACCTTATTGGTGTGAGCACATTGAGATACAAGTTTAGAGGAACCTCTTGATGTTGAGGACCTAGTTGTTTGGGCGAAAAGCGACTTTAGATCATTTTAGGTATAGTACTGTAATAGGATCCTAATATAGTAGCTTAGGAATGTATATAAGTGATATTACTATAGTCTTTTCTTGTAAGATACTACTAATTTACGATATACATTGGTTTATCTATCTTCTGAATATTCTTAATGAAAGGTTTTATTTTAGTAGTATTAAGCTATTAAAATGAGATGTTACATTTACAGTATCAAAACAATTTGTCCTTAAGATGGTTTGAAGGTTATGGGTTTGTCATGTCTTGCATGTATTAGAGTTCAAGTTTAGTAGGGGGTTTTTACGAAAATGGAAGTATTAAGAACAAAAAATATCTGCATAGAGTGATGAGGGTGTACACTATATCAACTATATCAAAGAGTTAGGTTTATTGTAGGGTGAGTTAGAGTTGTAGATTGAGTTTTGTCTTCTATACTATTTCTTGTTAGGTTTGTGTCTTTGTGGTTTGTGTTTAGTGTTTATAGTGGTAGAGGAATACATATTCTAGGTCAACTTAACATGTTCACCTTTACAAGGGTTGGGTAAGGCCTTTGACACAATCTCTTGCCTCGAAGATATGAAGTTATAATAGATTGTATATCGATGGATGAGGAAAACTATGTTTTGGTTTAGTTGGTTGTGAATTGATGTTGGAAGTTTAGAAGCAACGCTTTGTACTAAGGGAGTTGCAATCAAGTTCTGAGATTGTATACCAGAAGTTTACAAGAGGATTTAAGTCCATATGTTATAATAAGAGGTGATATCATTGTGTGCTCGTGTAGCAAGGTTTGAGAAATCAACTTGGTTCTACATCTTGACAATGTTTGAGTTCTTAGGTAGAAAGTTATGGAAGGTTTGCGGTTAAAGGTAACAACAGAAGGGACCATGAAGTGTATAAGAAATACAAATTTCTAGTAGGAGGTTAATATGAAGTAAAGCTTTGAAGATTAGTCAAGCAGGGTGATGTTTTCTCAGTAAAGGGGAAAAAAAGTCATGTGATGAAAAGGAAGAATATTAGGGTTTTATACCAGATCAATATCAGTAAAATGTAGTTAGATATTTTCTTCCAATAACATCAATCCCAGTTAAGAGTAGAAGGGATGTTTTAAGAAAGATGGCTCACACGAAAGAAAGGTTTGACCTTAGACATGAGGTAGAGGGTTTCAAATACTAGAAGGAGAGGCACATCTTTAAAGTTTTTTCTTGTGGGGAAAGGCAAGTTAGTAATGCTAGAGCACAATCAAAGACAAAAGGAAAGAAAAGTCTTGAGTAACTAAAAGGGTGTCTACGATAGATGGTGTTGAGGTGGTTACCACAGATTATCTAACCCAAATATATAGGTTACAAAGGTGGTGCTTGGATTAAGGGTTTTGGTTTCGCTTGGGGTCGTATATCCTTGGTGTCGCTAATATGGTATATGACTCATGATTTCCTGCAAGAGGGAATTGGTATTGAGATGGTGGTTTTGCTACGGATGCGGCTAAGTGACGATTGCTTGGGTGTGTGGTAGGTATCTTAGTGATCAAAGGATTCAAATTTAAAGTCAATTTGAATTGTTCTTTTCAAGGTTAGAAAATAATATCAAGGGTAAATTAGTGGCTTTCCCAATCTCATTCCCATGGGATGTGATGCCCAATGAAGTATATTCTTTGATTCGGAAAGATAAGTCAATGGTTACATATCAAGTGTGGATCAAGTTGAAAGGTGACAGAAGAGTCTCATGTGAACCAAAGTTGTTTGACAAAGGAGAGTGAATAATAGATGCAAAGGATCTTAGTTGTTGAAGAGTTTCTAGAAGTGTTTTGAAGTAGGTACTAGAATTTCCACCTAGGAGTTTTGGGGTTCACTATTGCATTGGTGTCTAAATCAGAACCAGTGCCAATAGTTCCTAATTGGATGGTTCCTGCTAAAGTTTTAAAGTAAAAGAAGCAGGTGAAAGATTTGTTAAAGATGTAGTGGTTTAGACTTAGTGTAATCGCCAAAATCATTGTAAGTTTTATGGATCTTGAAGGAGAGGTAGTAGTATGTCCAACCGTTCAAGAATAAGTGTGGGCTAAGGGAAGAATGACTATTAGGTTATATGACTTTTAAGAGTGGAGGCAATATTGACGAAATTGAATGTGAATGCTATAAAAAGGGAAGTATAAAGGATTTTCCAGGTTTTATAGAATTTTTGAGGGAGATTTCGTAAAAGTGATTATTTCCTTGTCACAACAGACACGAAAAGATAATCCTTTTGAGTAAACAAATAAGTGAGTTTGTGTATGGATCAGAGTAGCGCAACGAAATGGTGGTAAGTAATGCTTATCAATGGTAGTAGGTACATGAGAAAATGTATCTTTCTCATAACCTGATGGTTGATGCAGTAGAAAGTTCTTTAAAACAACAAAGGTGTTGTCTTTATAACGATTAGTTAAAAGTGTTCACTGAGCATCCAAAGTTGGAAGTGTGGAGTTACACAGAGGAAGTTGGACAAGAGAAATAAGAGATGAATGAAGTATGGTTTCAAGTTGGAGTGTCAACCTAGAAGTGAGAAAGTGAGAGTAGATGCTTAACCTGATAAGGTAATTCAAATCCTTGGTTTGACGAGGTAAGAGTAAAAGTGTGTGGAGAAGTATAAGTGTCTGAGTTGGGAAGAGAAGGTATAAGGAGATTTCATTAGTTTAGTCATCTAACTAGACCTAGTGAGTTTCTCAAAATGGTTAAGAAAAAGGAAAAAAATTAGACAATCACTAGTACAGGAAGGGCTTTTGGCCCCGGTTGTTTTTGATATTCTGCCTCGGTTCCAGAACCGAGGCATATTAGGGTGAGGCCAAAAGGGATGGCTTTTGGCCTCGGGTGTGAACCGAAGCCATAAAGTTACTCTTTTGCCTCGGTTCTAATGTGAACTGAAGCCATTGTATCAAAAAAATTTTAATTAATTAAAAGCTCGCGACGACACATATGGAGCTCTTGAAGCAACAGTGGTCGTGGTAGCGTCCACAGTGGAGGCGTTCTCGTCGTGGTAGCGCGTTCGTGGTGGGGCTCGTGGCTCATGCACAACAGTAGTTATCAGTGGTGGTTTGTGGATCTACAGGGGTCGCGACAATGTATGCAGATCTAGTTTTTTGATTTGTAGGTTTCGCTATCGTCGATCTGGTTTGCGCAACCACTGATGGTGTTGTGTGAATGCGGGAGAGCTCACGATGGTAATGGCACTTCTTCTCTTGCGATGTCTCTTTGTTACAGTGCAATGGTGTGTTTTGAACCCTAAATTTGTGAACCCCAAAGCAACATAAACATACCAAAACGCAAAATAAAAAAATGCAAAAGGAAACCCATTTTTTGACTCACCGGCAACGAGAGGCGACAATGCAATCGGCGACAGTGGATGGCACGACGGAGGCGGCGATGCGCGACGGCAGCTAGTCGGCGATGGAGCTAGACAGTGGTGGTGGCAAAGAGTGCAAAGGGTTCGCGCAAAGAGAATTGTGAGAGATGATGAATAGTGGAAAGGGTTCACGAATTGGAAATTATAACAGGCTTTATGGCCTCGGTTCAATTAATAACCGAGGCCTAAAGTACTTACTGCCTCGGTCCAATAATAACCGAGGCCAAAACATCTTACGTTGGTGGCATTTTTGAAATTTGGTTACTGGGTTGCCTAATAGGCTTCAGTTCATTTGTAACCGAGGCATAAAACTACTTACTGCACCGGTTCTTAGGAGACTCGAGGCAAAAAAGTTCGACAAAATTGCAAAAATGCCACCGCCTCCTTATAGGCTTCGGTTCCGCTATAACCGAAGCCTATAAGGCGAGTTAAAAACTCAAATCTGCACTAGTGAATCCTAGTTTGAGATGTATCATAGAGTTGTTAGGAATCAAACCAATGATTTCAAGTTGAGAAAATATGTGATTTTAAGGTTTTGTGGAAGGATGGTTACAAGTTAGCGGATTAGAAATGAAGCTAGAATGCCAGGATAAGTTTGGTTGTTGCAATAGTTGGAAGTTATAGTTTGGAAGTGGGTTAAAATTGTTATGAACTTTGTTACCAATTGGCCAAAGTCAATAAATCAAGTAAGATGTTATAAGGGTAGTTATGATTAAGGGTGATTAAGAATGTTAACGTGTGGCAATACGTCAAAAGTCGTGTGTGATCAAGTCAGTGGAGTAATGCATCAAGGATAGAATCTGATGGTGTGAGGTGATAAATAACATGGTTTAGATTGAGACCTGACACTATCTTCAGATTTTAGTAAAAACCTATAAGAGGTAGTGGAAAGCATAAAGAAGGTGAATCGGTATATTAGATACAAACTGGTTGGGCAAGCCTAAATGATCATTCAAATTTTAATTTGAGGATGAGAAATTGTTTTTGGAATAATGGTTAGACCAATCTACACTATTAAACACGATATCACTTAGCGTGGAGACAAGGTTTCCATTTAGTTAAGGTATTGGAGTCGTTAAGTCAAACCAATCTAGGTGGTTGTTGTAATAGAAAATGAAGAAGCATAGTTTTCTTTTTACCTAATGATCGAATTTTCGAGGACAAAATTTTTTCTTGTAGGGGAGAAAGTTAAACCTAAAAAATGGTTTTTAGAAGTGATATTGGTTTAGAAAAAGTGAGACTCAATTATATTAATATTAACAGGTTAGGCTAAATATGTTTTTGATCCCTTAAGTTTCAGTTAAAATTTGAATTGGTTCCTCTTAGAAACTTTGGACCAATTTAGTCCCCTGACTTTAGAAATGCATGAATTTAATTTTTTTAATCACATTTTATTAATTTTATTTTACATTTCAAATGCGTGTCATGATAGCATTTTAACTAACTATGAACTGAAAATGTGTTAAACGATGTAAGCATCTCAAATGTTATGATGAAATGTATTTAGAACGTCAAATAAATTTAACAAAATTTCGTTAAAATGACTAAACTCATGCATTTCTAAAGATAGAGGACTAAATTGGGTCCGAGTTTCAAAAAGTGACTAATCTCAATTTTCACTGAAAGTTGAGGGACCAAAAACATATTTAACCCTAAAAAGTTTTAGGATAAATAGAATTGTTATAAACAAGTTTCATTATTTTAAAACACATTATCTCTTTAGAAACCACTTTTCTAGAGTTCGCTGACTTCTTTCTAAGGGTTCTCCTCCTCCGTTCACCTTATTCATGTTTGATCTTGAATTGGAAAAAGTTTGGATCTATGTTTTGAGTGATTGAGTATCAGTTTTGAACTCCCTAAAACCATTTGGAATCAAAAACTAAAAGGAAAGTTGCCAAATTAGTCAAGTACACAAGATCAATTTCCCCAAAATTATCGTTTTCGATACACTGTGGGACGCCATAACATTGTTGTCGAGCGCTAGGCCACTAACTTGGTGTTGTCAGCTGTCACTTTTGGTGCCCAATTACAAGTCAATTAGAGCATCAAACACTAATCTAAAATCAACCTTTTAAGTTTGTGAATTAAAGTTTGTTCACAAGAAAACATACTTAAAAAATATGCCGGTGACATTTTTGTAAATAAAGCCAATTGTTTAAGTTTGTTAAATAAATCAACATTTCATTGCAGCCTCATCTCTAGCATCCAACTACTATATATCTCACTCCATAGCTCATCTCCAACATCTAACTTGTAACATCCTTACCAGATATTACGGATTTAAATAATAAAATAAAATAAGAAATTAAAATCTCATTAATTATAAATCCATTTCCCAAATCGCAGGAAATTTCAAACAATTTATTTCATAATAAAGATAACTCTAAATTCAAATTTCTCAAAATTCAATAAAATATCAAAACAATCTCAATAGTTTACAACTTTATTCCCAAACCATAAATGATGAAAACTCAATAAAATTGTTCCTATGAGTTTTCCCCGCTCCGCTGCTAAGCCTCACCAGATCCACCTCCAACATCATTAGCCTCCGTGTACTGCATACACGATCATTGCCAAACACAAGCAGATAGGGTGACCTAACAAAACAAACATATATATATATATATATATATATATATATATATCACGCAATCACACCAAAAGAATTCCTTCCTTTGATTTCATACCACATGACCACAACCAGGTTAATCGTGTTCTACGTCTTCTAGTGAGTACCTCAAGATGTCTTGCTGCCATACCTATCAACCACAACCGATAGAGCACATGCGGGAAACCATGCTACGGATCACACACTGTAACGCCAGGTGTAGTTCCCAAATACGAGCATAGTTTGCACGTCCCAAGACTACCAAACTCGTCAGCTAACTACTGAGGAGGGCAATCTATCTGGACCCATTCGTACTGGCCACAACCAGCACACTCACACTGGCCACACTCGCCAACCCGAGCTCAACTCAAGAGTTCCTCGTTTTCATCCGCCATCCCCAACTCAACTCGAGGGATGCCATTCCAAGCCACAACTCAAGGAATGTCACATGCTTAACCCCTATCCCGAGCTCAACTCAAGGGATACGTTCTGAGCCAGAACTCAAGGAACACCAGCAAGCCAACCTTTAAGATATCCTAGAAGCATTGTAGACCACGCACATCAACGTAAGCACAACCAAAATCTATTGCGGCAAAATTGCCTAGCGTTGCTCACAAGGCGCCAAGCACTGCCCGCTTCCAGACTGCCTGGCGGGGGACACGTACTACCAGGCGCAAAGCGCCTCTGTGCCTACTGATTTGCAGCTCTCGCCTAGCGAAACCACCTTCATCGCTAGGCGTGACTCACACCAGACCCCACTGTTTCGTGGCTATCGCCTGGCGATCCAAACACCACCGTCAGGCGCCACACCAGTAACACCACTCTTACTGATTTTGCACACTTTTATCCAAGTTCCACCACTTTAGTCTTGTGCTATCAAGAATCAAAATTGTTGAATCCTCTTAAACATATATGTACACCCTTATACATTAACCACCATCATTTGAAACCTACAAAAATAGGATATCACTCAATTCCCTTTTTGAATCGCCAATCTAGTTTATCAATATAGGATTGCTTAGGTTCGACTTTTCCAAGACTCAACATGTCACTATAGTCTCATACCTTTTATGCTCTGCTGTTTACCCAATTAGTAACTCAGTTTCCATCAATTTGCATATGACTTAAGAATTGCACCTAACCATGTTTATACCATTCTTCCAAATTGGCAAATCCAATTAACCTCACAATCTCAACTTTGCTCTAGCAACACCTTATTATGACTAATACCACAGTGGGTTAGATCATTGATTCACTACTCATTCAGCAAAAATCCTAATCTACTGTAATGACATTCCCTTCCCATTCAAATAATAGAATTCACCTCTAGTTTCTACATATCATCATCCATTCTTTCATCAAATTACTAATGCCAACTCGACATATAGCACGAACTTGCTCCCTCAAAGTCTAGAACCATTAGTAACCGTCGCAACCTCGTGAAGATCCAGCCCTCTGAGATGGCGCCTGGCGGCAAGTAGTTCTAGGAAATTCCTAGAATTTCAGCAGCTGTAAGGACCCTCTTTCATTTCCCCAAGACTTTTCTCTATATTCCTTAGCTGTTTCGCACTCGAACACAATAACTGTGACACAATATTCAACTTTAACTATCTCCACCAACAATTCAAGTGCAACTAACAACCCTTAGTCTCAATTTATCAAAAACCCTCAAATTTCAACCCTAAAAGAGTGTTCATGTCAATTTTTATCGAATTTAAATTCCAATTACAAGTGATACATCAATGTAACACTTCTAATCACTTATAATCACTTGGAACTTCTCTTTTTCCCAATCAGAATGAACCCAGAAATCCCAAAACACCAAAACTGAGCCAATTCGACTCGCGTCGCTTGGCGGATACTCATCATCGCTAGGTAGTTCATTAAGAAAAATCCAGAACTGGGTTACAGGCTTGTGTCGCCTAGCGGTACAAGGCTTCACTGGCGGTTCCTCGTGGAACCCAAAAAATACACCAGAAAAGCATGAGTTGCCTGGCGGCTATGAATAGCCCGCCAGGCGGTTTTTGGGAATTTCCCAGAAATAAGAAATTCAACATACAGTAGGGTTCATGGATAATTATCATACATTTTATCATGCAATTCATGCTTACACATACAAATTAACGCGTAAAATTCCCCTAACTTGGAACTCCTTGCTTAAACTTGATTAATCTTTGCTTCTCCCTTGCTTCCAATAGCTTGCTTTAATTCTCTCCAATTGTGTCTTTATACTTCACTCACAACCCAATCTCGCTCTGAATTCTCTCTCAAATTGTTGCAGAATAATGGCAGGCTCAAAAGTCTCTCCTTCTCTCTCTCAAAAAGTCACCTAATGGTGTGTTAATTAAGCTTAATTACTCTAAAACGAAATTGACATTAAGAAGGAGGTGTAATTGCTATTCAAGGTCACTTATGGGTTGTTTTTCCAACCTCCCTTAGCTGCCCATTCAGCAAGGGTTTTCTCAACCCTTTCATTGTCATGCCAAAAAAACAAAATTGACAAAAAGAAATCCTAATTTGGTTCTACCAAGGCCAAACCCATAACCATGCCAATGCCAAATCAATGTACCACTATTCAACCAATTCATGTTTCATGATAATTCTTATAATTCTATAATTATATTACCACTCAACATGATCAAGCATAATTATAAAAAAATAATTATAAATTAAATAGATCATAAATGGCATACATAAGACTTAAATCCAAGTCCTCTCACACAATAAAGTACTCTCAACCATTTAAGCTACTACTTTTCCACATCACATCAATCAATATTAAATGTCATAAAGGCTCCCACTACCCGTATTTATTAATTAAAAATTTATTTAATTAATTAAATTCCACGGGTCTTACACAACTTGTCCTCCAACGTTCTAGTTGAAACGACCTCTTCCCTCGAGGACATGTAGTGGTGGCCTGGTCCATCAGTGGTGTCTTTTAGTGAATAAGTGTTCCAATGTCCTTCCATCATTCTAGTGGCGTTCTAGAGTTCTTCTAACGGCATTCTGATGGCAACAACAATGTTCCTATGTGGTGGTTGAAGAAGGAGGCGCGTCCAAGAATTTGTGGCATTAGGCTTATTCTCACAACAAAATAAAAGAGAGGAGAAACGCCATTGCTATTAGCAATGACATTGGTGGTGATCGTCATGACCGATGTCAGATATGACCTAAGGAGGTTGCGAAACAGTGGCGCCGACATGGAAGGGCAAATGACCTTCGAATGTGCAATTGAGACAAACTCTAGACCAAAGCAAATGTATCCACTACATCAAGAAAAAACTTTGTGTTCAATGAAGAAGAAGAATAATAAAAAAGAGGAAAGAGGAAGGAAAGAGTAACATAAATCTAGGATTTATTTCATTTAAAGATTTAAAATTTAGTTTTCTTCGTAAATAACATACTTAAATATGTTGGTTAATAACTAGGGATGACAAATAAACCCATCCCTGTCGGATTTGTCTGAACCCGTCCCTGTTTTGACAAAGAATCCTTGCATTGACTGGGTATAAGTATGGGTATGGGGAATCCTCAACTTTTTCAAGTGGGTGTGAGGATGGATATAGGTATGTACATATTCGCCCCATCCCCGTCCCTATACCCGCCATAATATCCGTCTCCGCCATATCCCATCCCCATTTAAATTATTAAAATGTTCACAATTAATTAAGTAACTTTATATATATATATATATATATATATATATATATATATATATATTACTACACACTTTCTATTTTTTATTTCTTCTAATTGTTTGGTTTGTCATTAAATTCATTCTCACATCTTCAATATATTTTTAAGACTCTCAATTTAAGTGTTTAATAACATACACATTTCATTTACTAGGTAATATAAAAATTTATCTTTTATTCTCTATTATTATTAATTTTTGTTTCATTTGAAGAACTCTTTTGTTTCATTAAAATAATTTTCGTCATTTCTCAATCATTGACTATGTTGATATTTGAAAAGCTTTCTTAGACTACTAAGGTATTTTTTATCTTATCATACCCTTAATTATACATTTGTTTTCCTTTGTGCAATTTAATTGAATAGTCTCTCAAATTGTTTCTAAGACACACATTTGATCATTTTTTAATATTTTTTTATGTTTTGTTTATTTTTATCATGTAGAATACTATTTTGATATATTTTATACAATTATTTCTTTTTTTAGCTCATTATCAATCATACTCTGTAATTTTGTCATTATAATTGTATAAATAAATTTTATTTGCTATAATATAAAAATTCAATGTAATTGTCATGAATTTGTTTTATCACCATCAAACATATATTGAAGTTCAAAAAATACAAGATCTATGTAATATTTTATTATTATTAGTTTAATATTTGTTCTTTGCGTGATGTTGATCAAGTTATGTATTATAACTTTTAATAGTGTATATAAAACATATTCATTAGAATTTACAAAATGGAAGTAAATAGAAATTTAAAATATATTTTAATTTGAATATTTGTTTTCTTTTTAAATTTTTTTTAAAATATTTTTAAATTTTATCAACTAGGTTTCATTAATGTTTGCAAATTTCATAAATTTTTTGGTTATGATGAAATTTTATTTTGGTATTCTAACATGAAATGTATGCAATTATAATTTGTTTCTAAATTTGATATCGAAGAAACAACCCTCTTCATTTACCGTAAATTTGTATTATTTAATAAAAAATAATTAATTAATATTGAAATAGTAAGAAAATGGGTAAGGGTATGGATACAAGAATATAGTCGTTAGCCGATGGGAATGAGGATGAGACAAAAGTATGATACCCATTGAGTTTGAATATGAGAATGAGGATGATTTTTTTTATAAGGATGGGTATGTGATAGCGAAATTCGTCCCCACCCCGTCCCTTTACCATCCTTATTAATAACAAACTTAAATTTTGACTCTATTGAGTCTAAGTTTGTTCTAAAACAAACTTAAAAGATCCAAAATAACAAACATAAAAAAGTCTATTTTGTAGTAGTGAAATTGTACTGTACCTAGGCGGCCAAAATCATTCACACTTTTCATCCTTTGTCGCTATGTCTCCACCGACAAAGGCTGGAGGACTAGTGTACTGCACCTAGGCGCCAAAACCATTCACATTTTTCATCCTTTGCCGCTATGTCTCCACCGACAAAGGCTGGAGGATTGGTGTACTGCACCTAGACAACTTAACACAACTATACGGTAAAACCTGCCTACATAAAACCCCACAAGCACGTAAGCATTTATCAAATGCATCAAGCGGACAACCATAAGCGGCCCAAGCCGCCTACTTCAGAAGACAAACCAAAACTTGTCGACCCTTACAAACTTAAAGCATTACAAGCAAGGCCCCTAAGGCTAACAATGATCGAACTAAGGGGCATGGGCTAGGCCTAGGCCCACCTGCGGCCCACCTACGACCCAACCAAGGGCCTAGCCCATGACGTGACCATACATAATTAATAAACTACAAATACGCGTAGACCCCAACAATTAAAGGTACGCATTCATTAACCCCGACAATTAAAGGTACACATTCATTAATCCCTTAATCACAAGATTTGACTTTTTGAGAATTGTTTGGCTGACTTGAGCGTTGGAGTCTTCTCCGCAGGTAACCCCTCTTGGATCTAAACCAGTCCAAGTCGTGATACCAGCAGATGGCATGCGCGAGCCGTGGAGAAACCAACTAGAGAGATTGTAGATTAAGGTAAGGTGATGTTTGTGTTTGACTTCTCTTATTTATTCTCCGCAGGAACATAAATAAGCTCACAAACTAAAATGTGAATCTAATTAAGAAGCACATTCATTTGGTTTCACAAATGTTGTAGTATAATTTTTTTGTTAGTTAATATATTAGAGAAGCAAAAGCAAGGTGAGTTAATTTTATTCCATCATTTACTTCTCAATTTGTTCCATGCTAAGCGAATAGTAAAAGCATAATTGAACCAATAATTTATCCTATATAATCATAAAATCCATTAATAGCCAACACCATCACCAAGTTGCAACATGATTGTCATGAGAGGATTTTGAATTCTCAATCATTTCTTTTTTAACTTTATCTACGGATTTAACATTGTTATACATGTTCTTTTTTTTCCCAGTGGCCTCTATATGTGGATAAGTCTTCTTTATCATCACATTTTTCCACGTTATCCTTTTATGTTAAACAAGTTTTGGCACGGGTGGTTTTGTGTGTGTGTTTTTTTTATTATTTGAATTAAAAAATTAATATAAGTAAAGGATAGTTAAAATAATATATTTAAATAATTATTTAAAAATATTATAATTAAAATATAATATTAAATAAACAATTTAACAATATACAAAATATTAAATAATTAATTACATTTCTTTGTAATAAAATAATTAAAAATAAATAATATTATTTTAATATTCATTTCTTTATGTTAAATAATGAATTATAAAAGTAGAATTAATAATATTAATACAATAACAATAACGAATTATACTAAGAATAATGTTATTATTATTAATAATAATACAAATACTACATATTATAACAATAATAATAATTAATATTATATTTAAGTAAATAATTTATACACATTACAGAAAAAAGTATTTATTTCTGACGATTAAAATTATAAGTTTTAACGTTCAAAAATCATTATAAATGAATTTTCTGACAATTTAAAAAACCGTGAAAATTAGTCAAAAATAGTTTTTGACAACAAAAAAATTCATCCGCTAGTATTGGTATCAAAAAAGAAAAAAAAATTATTGACGGTTAAAAATCGCTACAAAATTTACTTTTATTTTATGATATTTTATTATATTTTGACGGTTAAAAATCGCTAGAAAATATATTCTATTTTGACGGTTAAAAACCGTCACAAAATATATAATATTTTGGCGATTAAAAAGCGTTACAAAATATTTCATAATTTGACGATTAAAAACTATCAAAAAATATATCATATTTTCACAATTAAAAACAAAAAAAATGATTAAAATATTTTTTAAATGTTTGAATATTCTAAAAGTATTTAGTAATTGTTTTTCATTCATATGTTAACCAATATTTCAATTATTTATTTTATTCAAAATTGTTTTTTATTTACTTATGTATTACATAAAATATTCAACTTATTATTTTTTATTTACTTATTTATTAAATTATTAAATATATGTGAAAGTCTTTCCACATGGTTAAGGTCAATGGAAGAAGTTTGGATATCATACTTTTTAGAAATATTCACATGCCTAATCAAAAGGATTATTTTCTCTTTTCTCCATAAAAAAAGCAATCAAGATTTTTCTTTAACTCTATCCGTAACTACACCAAATAGCATTACAAAATTCCATATACTTTTAGTTAGTAAGCAATGAAATAGTATGTTGCAATACCGATTACAAAGTATAAAGTGCAGAATGAAGGATTGAGAAGATCCTAACATATATAAGATGTATGTCAAATTAATCTAATTAAGTCTTGCAATATCATAACATATACATCAAACTCCTCGCAGTGTTGGCACTTCTTAGCCACTCTCTTCATCTTATGAAATTTAAAATTAAAATCATATCATGTTAGCTTTAAAAAATATACACAAGATATTAAATTATACACAAAATATAAAGCACTTACAATTACATTACTCGCATTACCAAACATGACACCTAACTCATGAGGAATATGCCCTTCCTTCATTTGGATGTATGCAACCATAAAACTTTTTAATGTCTTCAAATTTTCTTCAGAAGTTGTTAACTTTTCCCTTAGACTAATAACTTCTTCTTTCAATTGAGAACTTTCAGCTGAACCAGAATTTGAGAAAGTGTGCCATTCATTACTAAATCTGGTTGTGGATTGAAATGCAACACTATGAAGATCTCATAGTCCTAAGCTATGAAAAAAGATGTAACAATCACGCAAAAATCACTCACTCTGAATGCATTTCTCAACTTTATAGCTTACCATCACAATATTATAATAGAAATAAATTTAATTGAAGAACTTGATTTTAATGTAAAAATGCAATGTATATTATAGAGTATGATATATAGCAACAAATATTAGATTATAGAAATAGTTGGGCTAGAGATTGGAATATTACTCTAATGAGATTGTAATCTAGCCCATACTCTCTAACATGTCTTCTAAACACTTCGTTTGGACCATATAAATGCACATCAATGTGTTTACTATGTTTATGTTTTCACTGCTCAAGTTAAACATGGAATATTAAAGGATACACTAAGAGAAAGACACAACAACTTGGGGACCGTTTCATGACAAACTTTTCTATTGTTACTCCTTTATTGTTCACACAACTTCATTGTTAATTTATTATCATTTTAGCTAGCTCCTAGCTTCTCTACTATCACCCATCCAACAACAAAATCTTCAAAAACCAATTATATAAAAGGACATGTATACAATATAGGGAGGATTTGTTATTGTACAAGTGGTGAATTAGTGTATAAGTTATTGTTTTGATTTACTTAGCAGGTTATTACTCAAAAATTCAAATCCTTTTGTATCATTAAGTTGATATTGTTGATTAATGTATAATGTTTTCCTTTGTATTACTTCTAATGTTCATTTTCTAAATTCATTCAAAATCTTCACCCCAAAACTAAGTGCAACAAAGGAACTTAGATTTTCCTTAATGTCATAGTATAATTCTATTATTCTAAGGTTGTTTTTCTACGCTCTAGTTAACTACACTAACTAATGTTTTTTTGACAACAACCTTATTGCTGCAGAATGCTTGTTTTGGAGTGACAGAATTACCCAAAGTTTATATCTTAATCGTAAATAATTCCCAATCATAGAATACATATGAAAAATCAGAATATTGTTGTAAAAGTATATAAAAATCAAAGTGAAAACATATTGCAAAAATATACGAATTTATAAATATTTTAATTATACTTACCGCAATAGACCTTGCCTCTTCATTGACATAAGACCCATATCTTTTCTTATGAGCCCCAATATACGACTCTCCTCTACCCACAACACGTCCAAGGTTTACTTCCTAATGCATATGAGCATATAACAAGAACAATAAAACATTTCATGAATTTTAATTAAAATCAACAATGAAAAAATTATTACCATCTCATGTTGTTTTGAATACAAAAAAGCTTTGCGCCACCAATATGAGGAATTTTTTGTGCTTTTCTAACTTCAAGATTTCTGTTACATAATTTTTGAGACAAGTTATTAATTAAAAGAAAAGACAAAAAAATAGTTATTCATAACAATCATTTGTGAAAACTACCAGTCACAACCAAAATCGTGACGAGATGACGAACCAAAAAATAAAATATTAAAAAAAATATGTTTGGAGTCTCCACCGTAGTTATTATAGGAAACTATGGAAAACCATTAAAAAAGGATCAAGGTCTACGAAAACAGAGTTTGGTACGGGAGTTGCTTACGCGTAGGGAAGGTGCTAGCACCCTACAACGTCTGTCTTAAGACGGTACCTTTAATTAAAATACAAATATGGATGTGGCTTTTTTAAAAGTTTATTTTTCCAAAATAATAAAAAGATACAATTCAAAGGAAACAAAAAAGATTTTTTTCTTTTGGCCCGACAAGGATTGATACTTGCTCTTGCGTATCTCCATTCATAATGAAGAATCAGGGTGTCGCAACCAAGATCGCATCGGGACGACGAAAATAATTTAAAAAATATAACGGAGTCGTCACCATAGTTTATTATGGAAAACTATAGAGAAGCGTTAAAAAAGAATAGTCTTTGAAACCAAATTTGAGTTCAGGAGTCGGTTACACGTGGGGAAGGTATTAGTACCCCCACAACGCCCGTATTAAGTCGTTTCCCTCTTTAATTAAGTATGCAAGATAAAATTGATGTTTAAAATATTTGTTTTTCCCCAAAAATCAAACAAAATAAAAACACATACAAAATAATAAAGATTAAAAACAAAATTATTTTTTTATTTTTTGGGCCCGACGAGGATTCTACCTCGCTCCTACATATTTTCATTTGGAAAATCAGGGATAACGTAGTTCTTTATAAAAAAAAGGGTTATTTGATATTATTATTATTTTCTAAATTTTAGATTTTTTTATATTAAGAAAATTCGAGATTACACATGATAAAAGATTTAGTTATCAAACAAAGATGAGACTTGACATGATATTCAAAAAATAATTTTTATAATTCTTATTTATTATTATTATTATTTAAAATAAAATTAAAAGCCTATGAATGAGTGTTTTGATTATCAACCAAGTCCGAGATTTGATATGGTATTCAATATTTATATAAAAGAAATAATAATTTTTAATTTTTTTTATTTATTATTATTTTTTAAAAGAGAATTAAAGCCTACGAAAAAAACCAAAAAACTTTTCTAATTACCAAGATAATGACATCCCAAATGAAAGGAAAGAGAAGGGTTGAGCATATCAATGATGAACCCAAACCCAAGATCACCTAACGTTCGAACCCCAAACACATTTAGTCATACAACAGGTCAATCGATCATACATTTGATATTATGAGAGAGTCTAAGCAGTATATGAATAACATTAGGAGTAAAGAGAATTTACCTTTCAAGGTCACGAATAGAGCAAAACTGACTTAAAGGATAGTAAGATGACCCCGTTTTGCATTGTGTGCTCTAGTAATAAAAAGAGAGGTTTTTCGAATTTTTTTTTGTCTGTTGCATTAGAGAGGTTTTGTGCTTATATAGACATCTTAGGATACCACTGAAATCCTAGTCTTTAATTATAATGAAATATATGAGGAAGAGATTGGTCCCGATGAAACATATTATAGAAATTATAGAAATTAAATGGTTGCATAATATCTAGTGTATTGATTATAATTATTAACAAAATATTGTGTGTATTACTAATATAATATATTTTCCGGAACATGAAGATCCTGATCAAATTATAATTGATTCTAATTATTACCAGGAATATTTTCTTCCAATTATTAAAATCGTACCATTCTCTAAAAAGCATCATTATTGTGAATATTTGCTTTTAATTATTAAAATAATATCTTTTCTCACTAAAAAAAAATCAATGAGACACATCTCATAAGCATAAATTCAAGATATTTATTCTAATTATTATAAAGCATATTGCTCATTTTCTAGTAGGAGTGCAAATAGCAAACAATCGGAGAGAAAGTATGTACAAAACATACTTTTTATTTTATTTTATTTTATTATATATATTTTATTTTTTATTTTTTATTTTTTTAACAAAACAAATACATTTATCTGGACGAAATTGGGTGTTGACACAGGGTCACGTAGTTCTTATGAAAAAACTTTGAGGAAAAATATTTTAAAATAACTTGATTGTTTTTTTAGTGAAAACGTTGATATTTTAAATTTTCAAAAATATATTGAATAAAACAAAAAAAAAAACATTAAATACGAGACTGATGCAAATGATCACTTAAAAAAAATCTTATTATTATTATTTTTGTTTAAAAACAAAACAATATATACTAAGTTAATGCGAACGATCATTATAGTATTTCTTTTTAAAAGCAAATTTTAATTATCTACTTAGAAACGAAAGTGATTATAAAAATTAGTTATAATATGGACCATTTTAAAAGCTATTAATATGATAAGGAAAAACATGGAAAAGCTAACGTTCAACACCAAAATCCACATCAATGTATGATTATTTTTTTCAAATATATGAACGATATGCAAATATACTTAAAAACGGGACCCACCTATTTATCATTATTTTTATTGAATTAGTAAGTACAACTAAACCTACGCCACTTTTTCGAAACTGCCATTAGGCTTTGAATCCCATCAAGCTTTTAGATTTAAAGGGTTTTAAATAATAAAACAAATGATTAAATGATTATAGGCTTGGAAAAACCATGTATGCACTAACAGCTGCTGTAAAAACATCAAAGACCAAAATCAATCATTCTCAACGCAGATAAATTTTAATACAATTTGACCGATACTCTTCCCGGAAGGATCGTACCAAACCATATTTGCCACAAAAACCAATGTCTCGGTGAAGCTGGCAGCAAGTTGGGGTGGTTGAATGAGTAATTTCGGAAGTGAGGGAGTGGATTTTTGGTGCTTAAGATTATGGAAAAGAACTCAAGAGAAAGATGAACTGTGTGTTTTGGGTTTTTTAAGAGAGGTATCTCAAGGTAAGAATTTTTTTTTATTCTTTTTACTTGATGGGTTTATATACACAACCATTTAAATCTAAAGTAATCTGATAAAAAGGTTCGTCTTAATTACAACGAATTATTAAAGGCAAGAATTGGTCTTAATATTATCACATTATGGGAATCAACTCACATAAAAATCAAAGCACAAAATCAAACATGATCAGGAAAAATTAATTATAATTAGAAAAAAAAAGATATTCTTGAGAAACATATTACTATTTTCCTCATCTGGAAAAAAGGTGTCACAAAATCAGAGCACAAAATCAATTATCCTTAGGAAAAATGATTATAAATATTAGAACAGACTATGCTTCTAAACATTGGAATTTCATCATTAACTTCTTGATTTGCAGTAGAAATGACAAAGCATAGAGTGAAGGTGAGAATATTAAATTTTGGACTACTATTAGTTGCAAGAAAAAGCGATGTGGGTGTATAGAATATTTTGGGCTAAAATAGAAACAAAGCCTCAAAAAGAAAATACATAAAAGATTAAAATAGACTTTTTTTTTCTTTTTATTTAATTATTATTATTTTAAAAAAACAAATTATTATTATTTATTTAGCTAGATGAAATTGGGTGTTGACACTACATTAGACTTTGTACTTAGATGATATTCAACAAATGAAGACCACTAATCTTTTTGAATACCATCAGGTACATTGGCAATTAATTATTCTCTTGATAATGAACTATCATAAACATAGTTCCACAAATTCATCTTTTCATTTCTATACTTATTTGACATGCAAAGGAAAAAACAACATTCAACAGACCTTTCTGATGCTTGGAAATGAAATAAATTCTAAGAAAGAAAAAAAGTTAGTATATAATATTGTACAAAAAAGAAGAAATGATGGATCTACACACATGATAAGCAATAACAACTAAAATGAAAAAAGAACAAATGTCAATCTCCATTCTAATCGGTGCAAATTGTTTCAAGGAAATTCTAATTGGTAAAATGCATAGAAGAACTAAAATCAATTTAAAGAATATGTACCTTTAAAATGTTAAAACAATCATCCTTGTATGACTTTGGAACCTTTGGCCAATTATCAAAGTTAATGGGAACATTGTTTGAATCTGTAGAAATACGACTTTTGTAACCTTGGTCAACTATCAAAGTTAATGGGAACATTGTTTGAATCTGTAGCAATACAACTTTTGTAACCTTTGCCTAACTATCAAAGTTAATGGCATGATATTGTTTAAAACATGCCATCTCATGGAGTTTACTATTTTTGGAGACATGAATAATCTTTTTAACCTTGGTTTCAAGGGAAAGTAACATAATACCTTTACTGGTAGTTTCTTTTTTCCACAATTATCCAAATTTTCATCTTTTCCACAGTACAACATGCATTTTTTTGGGCAAACATCTATCTTGGTATAATTGAGACCAAGTTTGTAAATCACCTTCTTTGCCTCATAAAATGAAGTACGAAATTTTCCATTTTCAAATGCGTCTGTTAATAACTCTAAAATCATCGTCATAGCCTTGTTAGTCATACCACACAAACATTTTATATGATACAACCTTAATAGAAAAAACAACTTTGAGTACTTTTGACATCTTCATACAACTCTTGGTTACAATCTCTAAGCAACTCAACATATTCTTCATTTGGCATGGTTTCTAAATATTCAAAAGGTCCTTCATATGCATCCTAATCCAAAGCATCATTTTTATTCATCCTAAATACTTCATTTATCATATCTATCATTGGATATTCATTTTGTGATGGCATATTTACTACATTTGATTGCATTGTGTCATATGTTTCTCCATGCCAAATCCAAACTTTGTAATTTTTTGGAAACTGTTTGCAAATTAGTGGTCATTTATTATGGTGACATCTAAGGTAGGGACACATTCTTGTACCATTGACAGATCGATATTCAAATGCAAAGTCTAGAAACTTATTTAACCCGTCTAGATATTCAGTTTTATTTCGTGGCATATCAATCCATGACTTATCCATTAGTAAATCTGTCTAGCCGAGTTCAAGGAGAAAAAACTAGTTGTAAACAATTGGATATAAATGAGGGACTCAATGAGATTGAAAGTTGCAAAGATACTACTATTATCGAATGAACTAGATACTTATAAATAGAGAAAGCTAAGAAAAAATATATACAGTGTAAGGTCGTGGAAGAGAAAGCTGGAGCTTGGTTTGTCTCAAAATTTATCATTAAATAAGAAGGTACTAAATGATACCAAAAACTTTTAGTAAAATAAGTTAGGAATATAAAAAATAGTGTGTTTTGTTTGTTTTACCTAAGTTGTTCTGTAGTAAAAAAGTGTATAATAAATAAATATGTGTTATTAAGTAGCTATACTATTCTCTGATTTGATGAAAACAAATTTGGACTACTATAGAAAAGGCTCGGTAGTAGAGATAATGTTATAAGCATCATACATTTTGCGGACTGTTCTAAACTTCTAAAAGGGTAAAACCAAGATATATTACAAATGACATTTCATCTAAAATTTCTCGTACTAAATCTACTTTTTGATCAGTGCAACTATTCACAAATAGACCGATAAATTAGGATGCAAGAAAAGAAAGACACTATACACTTACCCACAAGTGACAACAGTATTAGGAAGCATGCACCCAATTGAACTACTCTGCGGCTTCCCATTTTAGTGACGACAATGGTATGAACAATTTTTTTTAAGGTGGTAGACCCTGTTCCAGTTCCCCAAAGACCAGCTAAGACACTAGAAAGACCCTCCAGTCCAATTACTCGACTAAGAATTCTAGGAGTTGGAGGACGAGATGCTACCAATAAAGAAGATGCATGATATGAACCCGATATAGAATTTAAAACAAAATGAATATCATCAACAACACGCACCAGTGCAGTAAGGGCTTTTTGCCCCGGTTATTTTCCTCATTTTGTCTCAGGTCTGGAACCGAGACATATTGGGGTGAGGCCAAAAGGTACCCTTTTGGCCTCAGTTGTTACCCGAAGCCATAGAGTCCCTTTTATGCCTCGGTTCTAAATGAACCGGAGCCATAGGGTTCCTTTTCTGCCTCAGGTCCACGAGAATCGAAGCCATATGGTAAAACTATTTTTTTTTAATTAAATTTTTCGCGGCACAACACGCTCCTCTATTCATCATCATCAATCATTTTCTCTTTGTTCATCATCATCAATCGTTTTCTCTTTGTCCTCCCTTCTCACAACATAATCAGGATGATTACCATTCATTTCTTCAGCTGCCGCAAACCAATTCCTCTAGTTATCACCACCTTCCCGCAACACTCTCATTCATAGAACCACCACCTCAACATCACAACACCATTCCAACCTACAAACAGAACATACAAGCAAAACACCAGAATCACAACTCCATCCCTGCAATACAACATCACACCGGATCAGAACCCCCGTCCCTACACAAAGATCTCGCGTTTCATCTTTCCCAATCGTTCACACCCAAGAACAAATCAGAAATAGAGAAATAGAGAAGAAAGAAAATCGCCGGAGACGAAGCCATCGACGAACCACCACTGGCGCTGCGATCAACGAAGCACTATCACAGCGATGAATGCGAACCATTGTCGTAGTGATGAACGCGAACCACCACTTCAAGCCATCATCGGAGCCGCTGCGACGAACGACGAGAAGACAGGAAGAGCTCACCAGGAACCACGAACGCGAGAACAATTTCTTCGTCTCAGCGATGACGATCTAGATTCGCGATTGGGGCTCGCGATTTGGGTCCTCAGGTTCAATCAGGTCCAATGACAGTGCAGTCGCACGACCTCTGTTGCGGTGACGGTGGCTTTCTACAGCGGCGGAGATCTCGACGGTGGTTCCTCTAGTGGAGCGCGATGGCGATCTCGCGAAAGGTGCTGCCATGGTGGATCACGTCACCGCGTTGCAGATCTGGTGTCCTGTTTTCGAGTCGTAGTGGTGGCCGGTGTTGTCGCTAGGGTTCATCACCGGTCAGAATGGGTGCGGCATAGATGGGTGATGATGTTTGCTTTGTTCATGCGTGAGGTGAAAGGGAGAGGGGATCCAGCAGACTAGCAAGACGCGGAGAGAGATGGAGAAGATGCAACGGCGTGCGAGGAAGAAGTATAAGGGTTCGCGTTTTTGTGCCCTAATTAAACTATATGGCCTCGGTTCAATTAATAACCGAGGCATATAGTCCTATTTGGCTCCGGTTCAATGCCACCCGAGGCCAAAGACGTAATGGCTAGTGGCATTTGAAATTTCTAACCACATTTTTTGCTTCGGGTCTATTCAACCGAAACATATAAGCACCTTTTGGCATCAGGTTTTTTTTGAACCGAAGTCTATAACCCCTTTTGGCTTCGGATTTTTCTTGAACCGAGGCATAAAAGTTGTCTGGAATTGCAAAAATGTCACCGTGCCGTTATATGCTTCGGTTCCTTGCCAACCAAGACCTATAAGACAAGGTAAAAATGCAATTTTGCACTAATGTCGAGGTGATTATGCAATCTTGCATAAAGAAAAAAAATCATGAATCCAATTTTGATATATTAGATTGATAAATACTATTTTTACTTATCCTGGAAGCATCTTCAAAATAAATAAAATCCCATAATGGCATTTGTAGTGTTGAAATTTTACTTTAGTGATTATACAATTAGTGACATCAATGCTTTGATTTCCTAAACTGAGGCAGAATCCGTGCGGCATTACCCATACAAATGGTATCTACTTAAACATTTGTTAGGGAAAAAAGTTACAAATGTCACCAGTTGAAAACAACATACAAGATGGTAACCCTTGGTTTTAACTTTAGTGATCATATAAACTCTATGACAACCTTCAGTCTCTTGAGTACCTTTTGATGTCAAGGGTTAAAATAAAAATTAAATGATACAACTAATGAATTGGATATTATATTCAAGTTTCCTACATCAGCACAATCAAGCCGTCATATATTGAACACATAGCTTGGTTAGGTAAAATTATTATTCCTATTAGAGCTTGCATTATGCAAGAACGAGAACAACTTTTCACATATAATATTGCTAGCACATTAAGAAGAATGCAAGAGTATCATCACATTAAGAGTCTAGATAAATAAATATAGTTCAGGAAACAAAAGGAAAAAGTGAATAAGATTTTTTCAGAGTTTAATTCGAAGATTTTAGTTCATTTTTTGATTCGTAGCAGAGTTAAGTATTTAGAAGAAGATGCCATAATAATATTTGGTTGGAACTGAGTTATCTCCTTTCAAAGATATCTACTATTCTTGTGTATATAAAAAGGAAACACTCTTTTAACAAGAGTATCTATTCGTTAAGAACTAATACTAATGTTTGAAGAAACCACTAATTATTCGAGTCTAAATTTCTTACTATTGAGGAATCACCATATAATTTGTTATTGTGATGTTGAAGTGACTTTAATATTATATATAACTTCATTAATAAGAAAAATCATCCTCATGAGGTCTAAGGCTGCCCGAGTGGCATCATTACCATAAACAATAAAAAGAATCCCTAACATCTTCCTAATTGCAAAAACAAGTTCTCTAGAATCCCATATTCTATTTTCCATTAAAACCACAATCAAATTCCAAATCTAATCCAAATGCCAAACAAATGATGCATTCAATTTTGTTAAATTGGGTATCTGAATATTCTAAAAAATAGATGAAAAGATGAAAGTGCTCTCTGTATTAAAAATGAGAAATATACGACTATATAAAGTCGTTACATCAAAACAAATAACTGCACAAATTTGCACATATCACATTTAGATGCTTAAATGTGATCCCTAATATCACGGGATGTGTGATTTATTCCTCCTAATTAATAGGAGTATCAAAGCAACAAAATAACAAACAAATAGAACAATAAATTAGAAATAAATATGTGATGAGTACGTATTTTTGTCCTCATTTAATGTTTAATTCTGGGTATTTAATTGATTTTTTGTGCTTAAAGATTGATTTAATTGGGATTTCCTATAATTGGGTTTATTGAGCATGAGATACAAAAACATGTTAAAAATAGCATTTTAGTTGCATAAATGTTCTTTGGATATTTTGAGGTGTGTTAGTGCAGTTATAGCTAAGTTGAGCTCATGGAGGTGTGGAAATCAATTGCTTAAAGCTTCATGACACCTTAAAGATAAATCCAAGAACAAGAAATTATCAAAATCACAAAAATCCAAGCTAAGCATTGCATGAAGACGATAAGAAAAGCTTGAAAAAGTGAAGTTTGGCTAAACCAAGAAGAGAGGAACAAAAAAATTGGACCTTGTGGTTTTCTATATCTTTATGATAGAAGATAATTTGGGAAAAATATATCTTTAGATATTTTATTTGATATTTTTAAATAATTATCTTATTCAATTATATCATAAAATATTAAAAGATAATAATTACCAAATCTTTTTAAATATGACAAGATCTTCTTGAATCTTTTTAGTTCCACAACAAATATATCTTGAAGATATTCACTACAAGAAAATGCCTCATTAGTAACTAATTTTAGTGACCAAAAGTTGTTAGTCACTATAGTGACCAATTTAGATACCAATCTACAAAACTAAAAATTATTGGTTACTAAAATAGTCACTATTATAAATAAAAAATTATAATTGATCACTAATTAATTAGAGACCAATTTAGTAACTAAGTCATTTTGGTAGTCAAAATCTAGGTAGCTAATTTTTAGTGACCAATTTTCTTTGGTAACCAAAACCATGGTAGCTAATTTTAAAAACCAACTTAGTGACCAATGATAATTTTTTATTCATATTAGTAATTATTTTAGTAACCAATATTTTTTTACTTTGTAAATTGGTATCTAAATTAGTCATTATAGTAACTAACAACTTTTGTCAATAAAATTGGTTACTAATGAAGCATTTTCTTGTAGTGATTGGATTATTTAAAAAATAATTTAAGAAGATTGAAAATGGTTGATTTGAAAAATTAATACAAATACTAATTGGTGATAATTTATCATATATCTTTAATTAATTAATTAATTAATTTAATTATATTACATATTGATATTATCAACCAATTATATTTGTCAAATAGTCTATATCTCTCCAAATATTTTAAAATATTTATCTTTATTTTTTTTTAAATATATTTAAGAGGTTTTAGCAACCGAAAAGCCTAGTCCAAGTCCTATATAACGAGACCAAGGGAGAAGCAGAAATGACAAGCTCAGGACTTCGGAGTTTAGGAACCCTTAGGAGGGCCTAATTTCATTTCCTTTCTCTCTCTAGTCTTCTTCTATTTTTATTTTGCATTCATGGAGTTCTAGACTTCTTGGGTTGATTCCATTGTAATTTCTTAATTGGATTCTAAGGTTAGATCAATTAATTTGTTTGTTCTTTTGATTCTTGTTGAGATTTATTTTCATATATGTCTTTTGGTTCTTAATTTAGTAAAAGTAATGATTTTTACATTGTAGCAAGTTACCACGGTGTTAAATCTACATAACATAACAATCGTATGAGTCCAAGGGTTTTTAAATTTTAATAGAGGAGTTACTTTGATTAATTTTAGAAACTTTCATATGATTGAATGAGTTTTTGCTAATAATTAAAAAGTTACTTTGATTAGAGGTGAAAACTTAGATTAGAATTAATTAAGAAGTTACTTTGGTTAATTAGCTTTTTACTAGATATAAGAGGTATAAGAATGGACATGATTAGGATTAGTAATATTTAATTGAGAAGTTACTTTGGTTAAATTTACTATGATTAATCTACAAAGTTCTTGCTTTTGATTGAGAAGTTACTTTGGTTTAAAGTAAGGACGCCAACAAATTAATTGAGAAGTTACATTGATTAATTTGAAGTCTTAAACAAGAAATCAATAACAATAATCTTTAAGAAACCAATGATGAATCCTATTTTGAAAAAGCAGTGGAATCGATCGATTTTTCTTTACTATTGTTTCTATCTTATTTTATCTTTTTTATCTTTATCTCTCATATTTTTATTATTTTATTTGACTAACTCTTTTGTATAGATTTTATAAGAAATAACTTGTTAAAAATCAATTTTGTGTTTGTTGGGAGATGACTTTAGGTTACTTTACCCTTTCTATTTTGTTGACTACTATCTTAGCAATACTGACGTTACTATAGTTTAGTAATATTAATTTGATCGCGTCAACGACAGAATTATCAGTCTACAACCTAACATTCCCTCCTTTAAACTAATGCTTCTATATTGGTTACTCTAAGCATAATTCATAATCTCTCAAATTGTTCCAGCTTTAAAGGTTTCATCATGATATCAACAAGTTGGTCTTGTGAGTGACAAAAACTGTGTTGAACGACCCCGATATTAACCAAGTCTCGAAGAAAATGGAATCTCACATCAATGTGTTTACTTTTTCCATGGAACACAGTATGCTTAGAAAGTTGTATATTATTATTATACATAATTTCAATTCCAGTCTCATCTTTAACTCCAATCTTATGAAGTATCCTTCCTAACCAAAAACATTGGCAAGCACCTAGGGCTACTGCAATGTATTCAGCCTCAGTTGTAGACAATGCAAACATAGTCTGTTTCTTAGATGCCCACGATACTGCACATGTTCCCATCATGAACACAAAACCCGAAGTGCTCCTTCAATCATTCAAATCTCCAACATAATCGTTGTCAGTAAAGGCTAGTAGTGTTAGGCTATCAATTCCCTTTTTATACTAGATGCCAAAATTGATTGTGCCTTTGACATACCTTAAGACTCTTTTTGCAGCAAGCCAATGTGTTGTAGTAGGACTGGTCATGAATCTGCTTATTAAGCTCACTGTATACATCAAATCAGGCCTTGTAATCGTTAAATACATCAAATTCCCAAGTAATTGTTTAAAGAGTGTTTCCTCAACTTTCTCTCCTTCTTTATTTATTAATAACCTCGTTCCTGTCACCATAGGATTTTTCACAACATTACAATCCAACATTCCAAATCTCGATAATACCTCTTGTGCATATCTTCTTTGACATATAAATACGCCATTCGGACTCTACTTGACTTCAATGCCAAGGAAATGGCTCATCATACCCAAATCAGTCATATCAAAATGCAACATCATAGAATGCTTAAACTCATCACACATGCTTCTATCATTGCCCGTGAATATTAAATCATCAACATAAAGACTGACTATTATTATTTTACCTCCTTTTGACTTAGTGAACAATGTGTGTTCACTAGAACACCTTTCAAATTTTTCTTGTGCAAAATAGGCTTCAATCTTGTTGTACCATGATCGTGGTGCTTGTTTGAGATCATATGTCAACACCCAATTTCGTCCAGGTGAATAAATTTGTTTTCTAAAAAATATATACCAATCTATGAATAAAAAATAACTTTCTTTGTTTACTTTTTAATATCTATTTAATTGCTCACGTTGTCACTACAAAAACATGTATTTTAGTTGGGATTTTTTAAAGGAGGTTATAATAACCTCCGATAAGACCTAGAGGTTTTCTAAACCCCTTAATGAACCGCCGTAAATTTCTAGTTCTCCCCATTCTCTTTCCCTCTTTTGCATTTATTTCTTATATTCCTACTCATTTTCATTTTCAATGTTGGCAAAACCTAACATTTTTTAATCTTCCTCTTTTAGAACTCCGGAAAAATAATTTCACTCTACGATGCTCACGACTCTTTGTAATCAATTCCACACTTTTTCGATTGAGAATCTTTGAATTGCAACATTCAATTGGTAAATAGTTTCCTCTGCCTTTCTGATTTCTCAAATATTCACGTCCTAAATCTCAGCGGAATTTTTGTTTAGGTGTATTTGGAGGTTCTACGGTGTTTGTGTCGCGAGTTCACGACTGCTGCTCCAGTGAAGTTGTCGTGGTTCGAAGCTACTTCGAATGTCCACAACGTGTTTCATGTTCACACCTTTAAGTGTTCGCAGCTACTTCGTAGCTTCGTCGTTGCTTCGAAGGTACGCGACTACTTTAATGATTCACGATTGCTTCAATTTCACGGGTGTAGCTTTCCCTTCCAGAATCACGGTTTATCTCTGTTTTCTCTCCCTTGTATAATTGTAGTTTTGTTTTTGTATTTGTGCTAACATTGATTTATCTCTTCCAAAATCATTCACCATTCTGTTTTTATATTTGTACTAACACTGATTTTTATCTGTTTTGAGGTTTGATAAAGTTTTCAGTAACTTTGGAATGGAGTACTGATTGGTTCAAAGGTGTAAAACTAGAACCTCAGTTTTAGATGGCGTTTTTGTTCAATGCACCATCCAAAAATATTTTACCATAAGCGAATCAAAATGCCTTGTTGTTTCTCCCTAAGCCACCTTTCAAGTTTTCTCAACTATGTCAATCATCAGTCTTTTTATCTGTTCAGTTTGTTCTTAAGTGCTTTGATAAATTGCCAAGTCTCTTAGAATATCATGTTGGATGACAAAACGGTTATTTTAGTACTAATTGTCTTTGTCACTTGTATTTTTCCAAATAAATTAGCAGAAGTTAGGTTCTCTCACAAGAAAAATAAATAAATGCTCTCAAATTAGTTCATACCAAGAAATGCAGAGTTACATAATGCAAGAGGTTTAAAGTCTCAAGTTAATTGGTAACTTTGGATAATTGGTAAGGAATCAACTTTTCTATTCATGAGCTAAGAAGCTATTGAAATATTTGGTGTATAAAGTATATATAGGATAAATATTAATCTTAGTATTATAATCCTATAAAAAATATTAAGTTCTTTAGAGCATTTCATTCACTTTACATCTAAAATTTGTATACTTTTCCATTTGCCTTTGTAGACATATATCATTTGTTATAACTTTCACATTGCCAATTGTATACAGTTTCAGAATGCTCTTAATGGCGATCCAAAAGATTCACTAGAAAATTTTATTCTCTATGTTCATCTTTTGCTCCTGGAGTTATGAATCCTCACTCTAGATTCATACAACATTGGAACAAGGTTCTTGCCGATTTTTTTGCTTGGTTGCAATTTTTGTGAATCCATTATTTTCTTTTTACTTTATGTTTGGCAGGTAGGAGTTATATATTTGTTTTCCTTTTATTCAGTCACACAAATTTCATAAGTTCTAATGACATATCTTTCCCTACAATAGTAAAAATTAAATTTTCATTTCTTTGGTGTAGAATCATAATTGTGTAGTATGAACTCGAAATTGACAAAAACACTTATTATAGTTAGAAGCATGAATGACTTCATATATTTCCTTCACATTATTCTCCAGGTAACTTCCCAATAACCATCTTTTTAGAAGTCCCATTTCTTTAACTTTTTTCATATCTAGATATTCATAGAATAAAAGTTCTTATTTGGGTCCCCTTCATGCCACTGCTTCCAAAATTTATTTATCATTATTCTTATAATTCTAATAGATTATAAATCCAAAATTACTTTCCATTTATTAATTATTTAGTACTAAAAAAATTATAAACCCTTTCTCCTTCTCCCTTATCACCACTTATAGTTACCTTTTACAGTTCTGAAACATGAGGTTTGATCTAAATGGTGTAGGTGTAGCTAATTATTATATAACTTAATGAGTTGGCTATTATATTGTTATTTGTATCATTCCAACAGTTGAAAGTTATTGTTAATTGATTTATCAATGTCTACTAGTGATTGTGGTGGATTATTATTCATAAGTATATTTCATTCACCATTATTTCAAATGAAACCAAAGATTCCCAACAAAGGTTTGCTATTAGACACAAATCAAAACACCCAATGGAGTTTGGCTCATGTAACATGCGTTACTTTTTTTTCCTTTTCTTTCTTTTTATTCACTCCTTCACTCAACATAACATTTTAAAGTTACTTGAATTAAGTTTCAAATTTATAAACACATGAATTAATTAACCTTTAATTGATCCTTCAAATAATATCTAATAATATAATTTAACCCATAAGTAGTGTAGTAATCAACTTTATATATCTATTATTGGGAGTTGTTGTTGATCACTATGGTAGAAGCATGTAATGTTTACAGGGATTGTGATGGTGAACGTATATATGTCAATGGATTGGTGCTTTCTTTAAGTTATTTGTTCAACTTCCTATAATTCTCAATGCTTACTTGATTTTAGTGTCATTTTCAATATACTATTTGGCCTTAGCACTAGTTTTTGGATGGCTGTTACTACGAGATTTCTTCTTGGAAGATTAAATGGTATGCTTGGACCAGTGAAGGTATCATATTTTTAACTTTCATATATTTCATTCTCAATCTAGTTTAAACTTTCGGTTATATATTTATGTTTGCTAACTACTTTATTTAATAAAATATGCCATTGAAATCTACTTCAATTGTATTTTCCATTTTTCTTTCTTTTGGGTGTTCAAGAATTGTTGGTTGCTTTGTACTTCTTTGTGAAGGGTCGAAGATTATGCGAGTAAAGTTAAACTACGCGTGGCAGTGGAAGAATTCAAAGTTGGCTTATGTACATCTTGCGCTCAATGTTCATCTTCATCTTGACTTTATCTAAAGTGCTAGTCAAGCTTGGTAGAAGACAAGATGTGTACTTGAATTTGCTAGTTTTTCTTAACTTAATATTATACTTGAATTTGAATTTTAATGTGCGTATTTGTTATACTTTTTTATAAATTTAGTTATCTATTTTTATATTTAACTTTTTAATTAGATGAGTATTATATCTATTTTTGTATAATTAATTATAGATAAACAAATATTGAACAACTTTGTTATAACAATTATATGCATTCAAAAAGTGTAACAAATAATATTATGGAAATTTGATAAATAAGTAAAAACATCAATAAATATTGAAGAGGGACTTTTAGTATTATTATACAATATAAAGGATTAAAAATGCAGACAAATAGTAGAGGTTTGTTAAATGTAGATAAATATCCAGGGTTTCAAGATTGTAGATAAATACTAGGGGTTTTAAGATTACAGATAAATATCAGGGGTTTCAAAACTGCCAGAAATTATCAGGGGTTTCAAAATTGCAGGTACATACCAGGGGTTTCAAAACTGTCAGTAATTACCATGGGTTTCAAAACTGTCAGTAATTACTAGGGTTTTCCAAACAGCCAGTAAGTGTTGATTTACCAGGGGTTAGTCAAAATCGCTGCTAATCCGTTAACGACGTTGGTTTTTCTAGGAGAAAACCAAATCGCGGGTAATTCCTTTAGTAGGGGTTAAAACCCCAGAAATGCCAAAAATAACCTCTGGTAAAAATTATTTTTCTTGTAGAGTGTTGTGACATCACATCCACTTTTAAATAACTTTAAAAAAATATGAAAAATTATAAAAGATTAAAATGATAAAAAAAATCAAAGATTAAAAAAATATTTTCATTGTTGATCCGGTAGCTCGCGTCGCATGACACCAATAATAAAATAATACTAAAAATTTGAATGAAAATGTTTTCACATTTATTAAAAAAAAATTAAATCATTTTTCAAGTAGTTTTCCAAATAGTTTTTCATAAAGAACTACGTAACACTGATTCTACATTCACATGGAGATACGTAGGTACGAGGATTAATCCTTGTCGGGCCCAAAAAACCAAAAAAATTATTTTTGTTTCTTTTGTACATCCTTTTATTGTTACTTTTGGACTGTTGGGGAAAATTAAATATTTTGAAAAACCATATAACTTTTGCACATTTAATTAAAGGTATCGTCTTAGGATGGACGTTGTGGGGTGCTAATACCTTCCCTACGCGTAACCGACTCCCGGACCCAAAATCTGGTTTTCCGCAGACCTTGTTTTATCTTCTTTTTTTTTTGTTTTTCCATAGTTTCCTATAATAACTATGGTGGCGACTCCAAACTCTGTTTTTTTTTTACAAATTTTAATTTTTGGTTCGCCGTCCCGTCGCGATTTTGGTTGTGACAAATGGCGACTCCACTGGGACCCTTGAGAGCTAGACCATTTAATTGGATGTGCAAAATTGATATGGTTTTTCTTAATATTTCTTCTTTATCTTTTTTTATCTTTATGGGTACGTGTATTTTTATCTCTTTTTATATTTAGAATAATCGTATGTGTATTTTCTTCTTTATTTTGGTATTTGGAATAATTGTCAAGTGTGGGTTTGGGTATACATTATATTCTTCCTTCACACACAGACATTTTGTTCATTACATGAGTGAGGTCCTATACCCGGGTCTGAGTTGCTTAGAATTAGAGAGGATTGTGTAGCGATGTCACAGTGGATGTACTTCTCAAGTGGTCATTGTGAGAACCCCAACTAGAGTTTGTTTGCTTCATTGGTACTCTCACTTCTTGTTGTTTACCAACTGTCGTGAGAAATGCCATGAAGTGGGTCATAGCTCTAGTGACCTTGATATTTAGGTATTAAGGAACTATCCTTGTGAGAACATATATTTTCCCTTAGAACTTTAAGCAACAAACCTATGTTAAATTAAGGCACTAAAGGGAGACTGCTTGCATCCTTTACCCTCACCTTTCATTGTATATAATAATAAATTCATCTCAATCACACCATCATTAGCCATAAACATATATTTCATTAGCATATCATGTGAATAAGTGTCCTGCAAGGCACAAACATGCATTGCATTCCATTTTGTGGTCATCCATGGTACATAGTTGCAACATATAACATGCATATGCATAATTTAAACAAGACAAAAAAAATGCACTAAAATAAATTCAAATTGTTTCTGATTTTGCTTGTCACCAATTTCTAGGAATATTTCTAAATAATAAAACATTCTTTGGTCAAATCAATGGATTAAATAATAAAATTTGTTTGTTATCATGTCTTTTGAAGTATCATATAGTCTTGCATACATGAAATTGCTCAAATCCATCTTCCTTTCCATCTTTATTCCACCATAAACCTTGTTTTCATTTACATGGAGGATTATCATAAAGGGGACACATACCTTAAAAAGGATTACCATAAATTCTCTGAACACAAAAAAATGAAGAAAATCAATTAGACTGAAAATTTTGAAGCACAGTCTAGGCAAAAATAAGAAAATAAATGAAAAAAAAAAAACAAAACAAGGGACCTCCTATCATGTGAACTGAATTATTTTCCTCTAAATTAAAGTTTTTGTTGAGAAAAATAACCATGATTTGAAATGATGTGTGGTCATGTTTCTTTATAAAAAAAAAAGTAATTATCCTTTACTACCCATTTTGAGCCTTCCAATTTTTTTTCTTCAATTTACCCTAAACAAGGGTCAGCCTCACACTAAGGGTTGACATAATGTTTGTTTCATCCGAATGGTAGTTCACCAATACGAAAATATAAAAAAAAAAAAATATGATAATATAAAAAAAACAAAAGAAAAAGGCAAGTAAAAGGTGAACAAGAAGAAGTCAAACAAATTTTGAATAAAACATTATTCAAAGATCCTTGTTTATAACAATCCTCACATCACTTTTTGGGCCTTTACTATCATTTACATCCATACCCCTAGCCTTGCCCATGATACAAGCCTAATAAAGTCCATACAAATCAAAGATTGGTTGTTATCTTTCGAAAGTTTTAATTTAGAGGAAAATTTTTATTTGCTAACAAGTTTGTTCTAAAAAAATTATAAAAAAAAGATTAAAAAAGTGTATTCAAAGATTTGCTTTTAAACACTGGGGCAGTTTATGTTTGATTGACATGTTTCCAAAGCTCCAAAACCAGCACAGGCAATCATGCAATCTGGTTAAATTTGGGTTGTCCCCTTTCAATTTATTCTTCATGAAACTCCATCTTTGCTCCTACAATATCCTCGCTTTAAGCTTAAACCTTGACACCCCTTAAAATAGTCCATCTTTATCAATTCCAAACCCAAACTAGGGCAGTCACTTTATTAGTAATTCATATATTCCCATCATTCATTCTGAATTTGGGGCATTTATTTACATCAAAGATTGTGATCACATTACGGGCAACTTGTGAAGACCTCATCACTTTTCCACCTCCTCAACTGGGAAAAACCAAACATGCCTTTGCACCCTAAGACCATCCTAGGCTTTCACACTGAGGGGAAAATTTTTGAAGTCCCCATAATTTTCTTCATACCATCAATAATTGAGGAAAGCTCAAACACATTTTGTGCCCCAAAACCAATTCAAATTGGGGCAACTCCCTAGTTAATCTTCATCACCTCATCCAAACCTTTTCAAGTCCTTGGCAATTTCATGCATGTCATTCAAATAGTGTTTCAAAAAGAAATGATTAAAAGAGTGTTTGTTAGTAAACTGATTAGACCAAAGAAATGATTCCATGAATTCAAAATAATAATGAAACAGGAATCAATTCGATTTTGTTTTCAAAAAAATTCAAAAGAAAAATTCATACATCAGACCAAGTCATGCATACATGACTCATTCATCTTTTCGAATAAAATAGTTTCCACCTTTATAATCAAAACCCTTTTCACTCATATGAATGACTATTGAATCATTTCGTTCTAGAAGGAAGAAAATTAAAAAAAAAAATACACAATTTTTTTCTATGATATTTCTCAAATTTATGGTCCTCTTCATTCATATGAATGACCAATATACCCTAAGTCCAGTTTCCACACTGGCCCTCAAGCCTAGTTTCCACACTGACCCTCAAGCCCAATTTCACACTGGCCTCCAAGCCTAGTTTCCACACTAGCCCCCAAGCCCAGTTTTCACACTAACCTCAAGTCAGTTTCCACACTGGCCCCCAAGCCTGGTTTCCATATTGGCCCCTAAATCTAGTTTTGTCTGGCCTTACAGTTTTTTTTCTAGCCTCTAAGCCTAGTTTTCCTTGCTCTCAAATTAAAGGAAAAATAAAAAATGAAAAAAAAACAAATTCCACCCATGCATCCACGCATCCATGTATGCATCACCATATAGGTTCAAAAAGAAAATCATAACATGTCATGCATCATCAAATCATCCATCATACTCCACAAAATCATTTAAAATCATTTAAAAGAAAAAGTCAACAATGATAATTTTTTGTGTAAGTCTCACCAATGTTAGACATTCACGCGATGTTTGTCGACACTTCAAAGCAAAATTTAGGTTCTCCTTTTATACATCAAAACCCTCTTCAAGGCAATGGTCATTGATTTCTTATGTCACATCGAGGCCCTCTACGAGGCAACGGTCATCAATGTCTTTACAACAAGACCCTCTGCGAGGCAATGGTCATTGATTTCTTATGTCACATCGAGGCCCTCTATGAGGCAATGGTCATCGATCTCCTTACATCAAGACCCTATGCGAGGCAATGGTCATTGATTTCTTATGTCACATCGAGGCCCTCTGTGAGGCAATGGTCATCAATCTCTTTGCATGAAGACCCTCTGCGAGGCAATGGTCATCGTTTCCTTTACATCAAGGCCCTCTGCAAGGCAATGGTCATCGATCTCTTTACATCAAGACCTTTTGCGTGACAATGGTCATTGATTTCTTTGTCAGATTGGGACCCTCTATGTGGAAATGGTCATTGAATCTTTAGATATAGACCCTCTCCTCGGGATTGGTCTAATCTCTTTTTCAAAAAGTCAAAGTTATAAAAATATTTTTTTTAGGATTGGGGCCCTCTACATGGTAATGGTTCCCGAATCCTTTGCATATAGACCCTCTCCTCGGGATTGGTCTAATTTGGTTTTTTTCAAAAAAAAAAACAAAAAGAATTAGTGTGTCAAATCGAGACCCTTTACCTAGTAAGTTCAAGTTTGTCTTCAAATTTGTCTTATTTTGAAACCCAAACGAAATTAATGTTTTTATCTTTACTTATCTTTTATTACGATAATATGAAAAGTCAAATTTTCATATTATCTAGTAAAATCTAAGTAAAGAGGGGTAGCTGTCAACAACCAATTTCGTCCAAGTGAATAAATTTATTTTCAAAAAAAATATAAAAAAAATAAATAAAGTTTTTTAGTTAATGGAAAATAAAAAAAATGTGAAACAAAATTTTCTTTAAAGACTAAGGAAGAACCTCTTTTGTTGTCACACTCCTCTTCATGAGTCCAACAACTCAACATATCTTCTACCACCTTTATTCTGATAGAGAAATTAGTGATATCATTCTAATAATTAAAATAATATCTCTTCATATAATTAGAATAAATATTACTAATCTTGATTGATTTTGTACTCTAATTTGCTGCGATTTGATCCCCATAATTTGCTGTTATCATGATCAATTTTTTCCTTATATTGTTCATTACAATTAAGGTTGAGATTGTATTGATATTGCAAGGTGTGGTATAAATACGCACTCTGTCATGACAAAAAAAAAAGATATCCTCTACACTTCTCTAATTCTTTCTCATCACTACTCCCACATACACATCTCCTCTTTCATATCTCTTTCAAAAAATAAAAAAACATATTGAAGGAGGTAAAAAAAAGAAGATTCTCTATACTCTCTCTTTCTCTCTCATTACCACCCACACAAACGCATATCATCTTTATCTCTCTTGAAAAAAAACACAAAAATATTATAAAAGGAGGCAAGAAAAAAGGAAAGGCAGAAGGTACGTCATTGTTAGTTTCTTTTTCTTTTGATTTATTTTTTTTTTAATTTTCATTATTTTGTTTAAATCATAAAAAAAATTTCCTATTTCTTTTGTGTCTGTTCGACCGCTCGCATTGCATGACACCCATTTTAGACTTTTGTTCTTTTTTTTTTCTAAAAAATATATACCAATCAATGAATAAAAAATAGCTTTCTTTGTTTACTTTTTAATATCTATCTGGTTGCTCACGTTGGAGTGACATCCACATCCACTTTTAAATAACTTTAAAATAATATGAAAAATTATAAAAGATAAAAAAATCAAATATGAAAAAAAATTATTTTCATTGTCGGTCCTACCGCTCGTGTCGCATGACACCAATAATAAAATAATACTAAAAATTTGAATGAAAAGGTTTTCAAAATTATTAAAAAAAAAATAAATCATTTTTTAAGTAGTTTTCCAAATAGTTTTTCATAAAGAACTAGGTAACCCTGATTCTTCATTCACGTGGAGATACGTAGGAGCGAAAAATAATCCTTGTCGGGCCAAAAAAAACCAAAAAAAAAAAATTTTGTTTCTTTTGTACATCCTTTTATTGTTACTTTTGGACTTTTGGGGAAAATTAAATATTTTGAAAAATCACATAACTTTTGCACATTTAATTAAAGGTACTGTCTTAGGATAAACGTTGTGGGGTACTAATACCTTCCCCACGCGTAACCAACTCCCCGACCCAAAATCTGGTTTTCTGCAGACCTTGTTTTATTTATTTTTTTGTTTTTTCCATAGTTTTCTATAATAACTATGGTGGCGACTCCAAACTCTGTTTTTGTTTACAAATTTTAATTTTTGGTTTGCCGTTCTGTCGCGATTTCGAGTTCGACACCATACAATACTTTCTTCAACCGATAAACCTTATCTTCTTCTCCCTTTTTATGAAATCCTTCGGGCTGTCAAACATACACAGCTTCCTTGAGTTCCCCATGTAGAAAGGAACTCTTCACATCAAGCTGAAATGATGTCCAGGTAAATTGAACAGTTGTGGCCAATATTACTCGTACCGTGTCAAGTCGAGCAACTGCTGCAAAGACTTTGGTATAATCAATCCTATGCCTCTGTGCATATCCTTTTGCTACAAACCTTGCTTTGTATTTCTCCACTTGGCCATTAGCATCCAATTTTGTTTTAAACACCCACTTAACTCCAATTGGTGTGACTCCATTTGGTAATATTGTGAGTTCCCATGTGTGATTCCTTTCTATTGCTTCCATTTCACTCATCATTGCCTCTCTCCAATGTTTACTCTTTACAACATCCTTGAGAGTGACTGAATCACTGTCAATCATCATCAATAATGCATTTAAGCAATCTTCTTCGGAAATACATGCCCAGTTTCATAATCTTCCAACCATCTTGATGCTCTCCTTACACGTGCACCCCTCCCTGGAGATATATCAGATGATTTTCCATCTACATTGTCTCTTGTGTTGTCTTCCTCTTCATCCTCATTGGCCACTGTTTCAGTTTCTTGATCAATCACTCTTGCCGGATCATCTGCATGTTCATAACGTAGTTTTTGTTGCTGAATTTTTTATTGACATCAAGCTGAAATGATGTCCAGGTAAATTGAACAATTGTGGCCAATATTACTCGTACCGTGTCAAGTCGAGCAACTGCTGCAAAGACTTTGGTATAATCAATCCCATGCCTCTGTGCATATCCTTTTGCTATAAACCTTGCTTTGTATTTCTCCACTTGGCCATTAGCATCCAATTTTGTTTTAAACACCCACTTAACTCCAATTGGTGTGACTCCATTTGGTAATATTGTGAGTTCCCATGTGTGATTCCTTTCTATTGCTTCCATTTCACTCATCATTGCCTCTCTCCAATGTTTACTCTTTACAACATCCTTGAGAGTGACTGAATCACTGTCAATCATCATCAATAATGCATTTAAGCAATCTTCTTCGGAAATACATGCCTAGTTTCATAATATTCCAACCATCTTGGTGCTCTCCTTACACGTGCACCCCTCCCTGGAGATATATCAGATGATTTGCCATCTACATTGTCTCTTGTGTTGTCTTCCTCTTCATCCTCATTGGCCATTGTTTCAGTTTCTTGATCAATCACTCTTGCCGGATCATCTGCATGTTCATAACGTAGTTTTTGTTGCTGAATTTTTTATTGGATCCAGTCCCAACTTTTCTCTTCTTCAAATACCACATCTCTACTGATGATAATTGATTTTGAAATTGGATCATACAATTTCCAGGCCTTTCATTCATCACTGACTCCTAAAAAGATACATGTTTTGCTTTTGTCATCTAGTTTAATTCTCTTCTGATTTGGAACATGGGCATGCGCAAGGCAACCAAAGATTTTAAAGTACTCCACCATAGGTTTCTCACCGCTCCAAGCCTCCTCTAGAGTCTTGCTTTCTACAGTTGTAGTTGGACTTCTATTCTAAATGTGCACACACCATTTCACAGCATATGGCCAAAACATCTTGGGAACCTGTTTTCCATGCAACATAGCTCGAACAACATCCAAAATAGTCCTGTTTTTCCTTTCCGCCACACCGTTTTGTTGAGGATTGTAAGAGGTGGTCAACTGTCTTCATATACCTTCTGAGTAGCAGAACTCCTCAAATTCATTTGAAAGAAATTCCCCTCCTCTATCTATTCTGAGACATGATATGTCTGTCCCTACCTCCTTCTCTACGCGAGCTTTAAACTTTTTAAACATTGCAAGTGCTTCTGATTTTTCATGTAAAAAATACACCCAGGTTTTACGACTAAAATCATCAATGAAACTCAAGATATACCTCTTACCACTATATGAAGGTGGCTTGATAGGACCACAAATGTTGGAATGAATCAACTGAAGTTGTTTGGATGCTCTCCATGTACTCGCGCTAGGAAAAGAACTTTTGGTCTGTTTCCCAGTTAAACATGTGTTACATGTTTTTACTGGAAATTCCAATGTTGGTAGTCCAACGACCATCTCCTTACAAACCAATGTATTTAATGCTTTGTAATTAAGATGTCCGAACCGGCAATGCCATAAGTGTGCCTCTCTTGTTGATACACTTTCTGTTTGTAAACATACATACTATTTTGGAACAATAGAGGATGTCAAATAGAACATTCTATTTCCACTCATGTTAGTTTCCATAATCAATCCTTTCTGCGAATGAAATACTTTGCATGTACCATCCAAAATCAGAATGGTCAAACCTTTCTCTTGTAGTTGGCCTATACTTAGCAAATTATTTTTCAGATCCAGAATATAATATATATCAGTTAAAACTTGAGACATACCATTAATTTGCATTCTGATATTACCCTTAGCTGCCACTTTCATGTGTGTATCATTCCCAAGCTTCACCGTTCTGCAATGCTCTTCCCCTAGACTTAGAAACCACTCTTTATGGCCAGTCATGTGATTGCTACAGCCGAAATCAAAATACCATCAATCTTCTATTTATTGTTGTAAGTCCTCATAAGCCATCAGTAAAATCTCGTCTTCTTCATCTACCTCTGTATAATTTGCCTTCTTCTCCAAATTTGGACACTCATATTGAAAATGCCCCAATTTGTGACACTTGAAACATTCAACAGTGGATTTGTTGAAGAATTGTCTTCCTCTCCCTCTGTTGTGACCACCTCTGAATGCACCACGACCCCTGCCTTTGTTAGGTCGATCATCTTGAGTGTTCCTTTTGCTAGGAATTTCGTCATGGGTTGCTTTCAGCACTTGCTCCTCCTCATGTAGCCCTTGCATCCTCTGCTTATGTACTAGGAGACTTCCATGCAACTCATCAATGGTTAAGATGCTAATATCATTGGATTCTTCAATCGCGCAGACTACATAATTGAATTTTGGGGTGAAAGAGCACAAGATTTTACTGATCATTGTGCTTTTCTCCATCATCTCTCCATTTGATTTCATTTTACTAACCATAGTCATGGTGCGTCCGAGAAAGCTATCCACCTTTTCTCCATCTTTCATGGTGAGCAGTTCAAATTCTCTTCGTAACGCTTGGAGTTGTGCCCGTTTGACCCTTGTAGAACCTTGATACTTCTACTTCATGGAATTCCATAATGCCTTGGACGTTTCTTTGTCAAGAATGGTATCGAGAATTTCTCTATCAATAGTTTGAAAGTGAAAACTTTTTACTCTCAAATCTTGGAGTTTAGCCTCGTTAAAAGCTTTCTTTTGTGTCTCACCGTTGGGTCCCCTGCTCATCACAGGCGTTGGTATTCCATCCTCCAGCAAACTCCATAGCTCCTTGCTCCGAAGTAAGGTTTCCATTGTCATGGACCAAAAGTCGTAATGGCCATCAAACTTTTGAATTGAGGGTTGCATGAACTGCTCTACCATTTTGATTCTCTCTTTTAGGTTATCAGGCCCCTTTCGGAGCTCTGATACTAATTATTAAATTGGGCATATGAATATTCTAAAAAATAGATGAAAAGATGAAAGTGCTCTCTGTATTAAAAATGAGAAATATACGACTATATAAAGCCGCTACATCAAAACAAATAACTGAACAGATTTGCGCAGATCACATTTACATGCCTAGATATGATCCCTAATATCAGGGGACGTGTGATTTATTCCTCCTAATTAATAGGAGTATCAAAGCAACAAAATAACAAACAAACAGAACAATAAATCAGAAATAAATCTGCAACCTAACAAATTTTATATTATTTGTGGACTTTTTGCAATCAAAATAGCAAAAGTTTCATTTATTATTTTTTCAACTTTTTTCAAACTAACAGTTTAATATTCATATGCCAGGTTATATATACTTACTACATGTTTGTGACAGTAGCAAAGTTTCCACGTTCTACCTTATTACGTGGTTCTAGGTAGTCTTTGCATTAAACATGAATGTATAAAGAAAACTCAAGAATTAAAAAAAAACAATGAAGCCTACAAAATAAGAATTAGTATTTTTCTATTCAACCACCATTCCTATAACAGCAAACAATCGAAATAGATGGCTAAACACTCAACAGCATAAAGTAAGCAAACAATGTGATTCACTAACTACGATAATGCATTGAACCCGATTATCATAATCAATAACTTTCGAGATTAGGGTTTTCATTACAAAACGAGGGATCAATGAAATTAGAAGTTGCAAATAATAAATTAAGAATGCTCTAAAATAGGTCACATAACACATATTAACTTCAGAAACATAAGAAATCTCACATGCTTTGAAATTTGATGGCTTCAATATGTTGAAAAACTTCCAAACTCACATTGAGAATCTGCTATGCATGAAAATGCATTAGAGCAATCTGACCACTACACAGAAGAAGAGACAGCGTGTGAGAAGGAGACCAAATGAAGACCAAAAAACATAAAAACATAAGTTGAAGACACAATGTCGTGAAAGAAGTACTAACGTAAGAGAAAGAGAGCCACAATTGAAAAACATTAAAATATTGAAACTATAATCGTAAATAGTTTAAAATATTAAACAATACAATATTTTCTAACGGTTAAAATATTCTGACAGAAACTATAATTTTTTTTTTACCTACTAGATAAGCCACAACCTAAGCCTAAGCCACAACAACCTAACTCAAGCAACAACATTAGTGTTGATGCTGGTGGATCAGACAATGTGGAAAGCACCAATGAAGTTACTACAACCTCACAAGAAAAGGATAACAATACTGAAATTAGTGCATTTGAGGAAACTGAAGATGATCCCCTCATTGGGAAATTTAAAAATGTGAGGCGAGAAGGAAGTGAACAACCTTCCAACAATGAGGAGGCATCAGAATAGAAGGAAGCAAAATAAGAGAAGAAGAAGGTTTTGATAAGTTCTTTGACTTTGAGAAAGCATCTGAATCAATTGATTCAAAAGAGCAGTGAATAGCCACCCCCACCATCAACCAAAATAGAAATATTTTTAAAATTTATGCCTTTTAAATTTTACACTTTAATTTTAGCTTTATTGTTTTAAATTTTATTCTAGATTTAGTTGTTTGATAATTAAGTATGCATGTCTTAGGTAATCTAGTTTAGGTTGTAAATACATTTTGGACATGGTTAAATTAGGAACAAAGCAAGAAAAAGAAAAACACACTCTGAAAATGTTTTGAAAAATTGAGAATGCAAGGAAAGGAAAGAAGGAAGAACCATGAATGCTTAATAGAAATTGATGCAATGTAGGTCAGTTCTTAATTAAAGGTTGACACAGGGAAGTGAATCCAACCTTGTGAGATGAGTGAGCCAAACACTTTATGTGAAAATAAAAGAAAACATTTAATGACTAAGTCACAAGTTTTGTGTCTAATTTCTTATTGCTAAGCATGATCGGCTTAGAAAGGATCAAGGCAAAGTTTCTTGTTGAAAATTTTGTATAAACTAGGACCAAACAACCACCCTACATGATTTTTGAATGAAAAATACCATTTTAAACCTTGGCCTGAAACACACACCCTGAGCTTAGAATGTAGGTAATCCAAACCTTCTTACTGATGAGAAGGATGCAATAAATGTGTGTGTGCCATGAAGACAATGGTGGGTTGTGTGATGTATAAAGGAATAAATTTAGGGTATGTTGAAAGCATACATAAGAATACAAAGGAAAATGAAAATTGCAGCAAAAATGAAATTGAATTTGGACACCTCGAATCAAAAAAGATAAAGGAGAATAAGTCAATTAAGAGTGTACCTAAAAGGAATGAAAAGAATTGAAAGAAAAATAGGTTGTAGTAGAAGAGAAAAACAAAAGAAAAATATGGCTAGAATAGGCTAGACTCATACCACTTACACATTATTGTTTTCCTTTTTAGTAGTGAGTCTTGCTCTTTTTGTAAAACAAAGTTCTTTGATAGCCCAACCACGTTACAAGCCTAAAAGACATTAGTGATATTTTCCAATCATATGTACATAACAATTAGGAATGAAAATACAAATCCAAGTGGACAATTGCAAATTGTGCTAAGAGAGCAAACACTTTGAACACTTGGGAGGATGCAATTCTACACTTAAAATAGAAAACGCATTGAGAGACTCTATCTTTGATCTTTAGCTATGATAACTGAACTACGTGTAACGTTCCGTCAGGATATTACGGATTTAATTAAATAAAATAGATAAAGCAATAATTACATCACAATTAATAATACTTTATTTCCCATAAAGCGCGAGAAATTTAAAACTTCATTACTTCCAAATAAAATTCCAAAATTCATAGTCTATAAAACTGAAAATGATATAAAGACCTTTCATAAGAGTTTACAATTTATTTCCAAACATAAAATATATCTATAGCTCCCATGCTATCCCCACTTCGTAGCTAAGTCTCACCAAGACCACCTGCATCAACATCATCTGCTCACGTGTACCGCGTACACGATCATCGCCAAATACAAGCAGATAGGGTGAGCTTAACAGATAAAACAGATACCAATATATATGCACATATACAACACATTCATCCCAAATGAATTCCATCCCTTTTAATTCATACCACCTGGCCACAACCAGGTTATTCGTGTTATACATCTTCCAGTGATTACTTCGAGGTGACTTGTTGTCATACCTATCGGCCACAACCGATAGAGCACGTGCGGAAAACCATGTTATGGATCATACACCATAATGCCAGGTGGAGTTCCCAAATACGAACATAGTTCGCAATGTCCCAAGACTACCAAACTTATTAGTCGACTACTGAGGAGGGCAATCTATCTGGACCCATCTGTACTGGCCACAACCAGCACACTCACACCGGCAACACTCACCAATCCGAGCCATAACTCAAGAGTTTCGCGTGTTCATCCACCATCCCAAGCCACAACTCAAGAGATGCTATTCCGAGCCACAACTCAAGGAATACCACATGCTTTAACCCCTATCCCGAGCCACAACTTAAGGGATACGTTCCGAGTCACAGCTCAAGGAACACCAGCAATCCCACCTTTCAAGCATCACCGCAAGCCTTGTAGATCACGCCCACAGAATCAAGAACATCAATACTGCAGTAAAATCGCCTAGCGGGGGGCATGTACCGCCAGGTGCTGCGTGCTTCCAGACCACCTAGAGGGTGTGATGGGTCGAACGTTTGTTCTCATTAAATAATTATATTCTGGGAGTTTAATATTATTATTATATATATGTTTTTAGCTTAAAAAGTGTATTTAGTGGCATACTTTATTATTAGACCTCCTTGAGCATTATGATTCAACTGTAATTTAATTTAGGTTTTTAAGAGTGTAAATGGTGAATCTTTTAATTCATAATTTAAGTCCCACAATCATAATTTTGGAGAGGAATAGTTCATGTACTGAATGCACCCCCAATTCTCATGTTCACACCCCTTTTTTTCAATTGGAATATCTATTTCTAAAAAAACATTTTTAGAGCTAACTGCACTCCCTATTTTAAGGTTTACACCCCCTTCTGAATTTAACATTCAAGTTCTGTTATGCACCCCTCCTTTTTACTAAACTGCACCCCTAATGTCACTTTAGTCCACCAGATTTCGCCACGTGGCAATCCTCCACTTACTAAGTTAACCAATGACAGATTGCCACATCATCAATCCTCCACTAACTCAAATCACCAATCAATGTTTGCCACGTCATCATCTCTTTCCCAACACAAACCCTAACCCTAATCCCTCCTTCTCTCTCTTCCGCACCAACCCACTCCGCAACCGTCACACTCTACAACCGCCACACTCCGTAGTCGTCGTCCTCCATGGCCGCCCGTCCACGTCCAATTATCGTTGCAGCTCGTCGAACGTAGACCCCGTCGCACCGTCGCCAGAAACCACAACCACCGTCACGCTGCCAGCAGCTCGAACCTACATCTCTCGCGCCAGCCACCATCTTCTCGCAAGAATCGTCATGCTCGACGTGGCCGCCACTCGAAACCACCACCTCTGCACCTGCACTTTCCACCATTGCAGCACCACTCGCTGCAATTCGCCTCGTCCCCTTGCGCCACCACCGTCGCGATCTCGTCGTCAACAACAGCCCCGTCGTCACTCGCACATCGAACCACCATTGCGCACCAAGACAACCCACGCTCTACAACACCATTACGACGCCGTTGCAACTCATCGGAGTTCGCGAGCGTCATCTTCTTCGTGCATCCCGCAGACACCACCGAGACCTGTAGTCGTGAGTCTTTCACGTGACCACCACCGTGTCTCTAGAACATGAACCCAACTCCATTTTTCCGCAACAGCGGTGGAATCAACCCCTTCGGCGTTTCTGCTACCACCGCGGCAACCCCCGTAACCTTCGCGCAATCACTCATGGCAATCAAACCCTAATGGAGAGACGTCCCTGACACGTGGAAGTCTCTCAATGGACTTTCAAAAAGTCAAGACTGGTCAACCAGTCAACTCTGGCAAGGTCGGTCAACAATGGCCAAATTGTCTATTTTACGCTATTTTTGGCAGGTGGTTCTTCTACAAGAACCCTAAATGGCCTTGCAAGGAAAAGATAGTCTAGCGGCAGTTCACCACCAACCAGACTAATTCTGGAAATTTCCTAGAATCACAAACTTTTAAAAATGGAATATACAATTCATACAAAATCATATCATACTTAGCATGCCAATCAGACTTAAAGTAGTCAACACATGAAATTACCTTATTTAGCATGCCAATTACATTTAAAATAAGGCTAGCGTGTAAGGTACTCTAATTATCATACCAATTAGAATTAAACCTAAACTTAACGCGTAAAGCTCCCCTAACCTGGATTCCTTTGCTAAAAAAAAAGGAGATTATTGGGAGTTCCTCTTTGATCACTCTCCAATTTTGTATTCCTTTGAGTGTGACACAAAGACAAGCACAAAAACCTTCTTCTCACCCAAAATTTGTCTTTTAATGATACCTTAATGGTAGATTAATGCACTAAAACGAAAATTTCCATTAACTAGAGTTTAATTACCATTAAAGGTCCATTTAGTGGCTGTTTTCCGACCTCCCTTGGCTGCCCATTGTCAACTAGGGTTTTTCTACCCTTTCACCTTCATGCTAAACTAATTTTAGCAAAAAGAAATTAAATTTGTATCTATCAAGGATACCCACATCAATGTTAATTCAATGCATAACCATCAAACCAATTCATATTTCTTGATATTTAATATAATTCTATGATTATATTATCACCCAACATGATCAAGCATATTATTAAAAATAATAATAAATTAAATAACATACAAATGGCATACTTATGACTCGAACCTAAGTCCTCTCACACAACTAAGTACTCTCAACCATTTAAGCTAATACTTTTCAACATCATATAAATCAATAATTAATACTTTAAAAGCTCCCACTACCCGCATTTATTTATTAATTATTTATTTAATTATTTAATTTTCACGGGTCTTACACTACATTTGTGTCTAACTGATTTCATTGGTTCCAATTCAAGTACTTGATTGTATTTCTCTTAGATTTTCATAAGTGTGGATGATAAATTCCTAGACCAACCATGATCAACTCTTTTGAAACCATTCTGTAGAATTGTTTAAGTTTTTCTTGGGGACAAGCAAAGAGCTAAAGTTGAGGCATGTTGATAAGTGTCTTGTATTAGTTAAATTGCATATCATTCAGACACTTATCTTGCATTAAATCAATGCAAAAATCGTTATAATTGTCCTAATTGCATATAAATACAAAATGAGGAGAGTTTAAATCATAAAAAGTGGAATTTAATATATTTATGTTGTTTTTTCTAGTAAAATGAAGGAAAATGAGAAGTTGATGCTAAGACACAAAAGTTGCAACTTAGCCAGAAAGATGAACTAAGAAAAGTTAAAATTGAAGCCTGTGGTTGAGTAGCGATATTGACGTTGAGTCACATTTTAAGAAAATTTCACTACAAGGAAACCTTAAGCTCCAGACTTGAAGCTGAGCATCAAAAGAAAACCTCCTTGAAAGGGAAACCTCCATTGCTGATCACCAAAGTGGTTGCCCAAGCTTGAAAGGAAATTCACTCATGAAGGAATCATCCATGGCTAATCTTCAAGAATGGAAGCTAGAGCATCACTTGATTTTCTATAAATACAAGACATGTCTCTGAGATTCATATGTTGATTTTGTAAATGAATTTTAAAGAGAGAAACTCCCTAGTTAATGTTAGATCTTATTGTTTATCTTTGTAAAGCTATGGAAGGAGGAAAGCTATTGCATGTTCTTATTGTATTCATCATCATGAACAGCTAACTTCTTCCTAGTTGAGATTGAATGTAACATCTAAACTCTTTCTATATTGCACTTGCTTATTATATATTTGTTGTGTTCTTATTTTATGTGTTAGTTACTTGATTTGTATTTATTGCTTTGGTGACTTGGCTAAGACATCTAATCTAGTGTTTAGATCCAATCAAGTCTCCTAATGCTTGTCATATACCACACATGGATATGCAGATTTAGTTGGTTTAAAGAGTCTTGTTCACAATGCAAGGGTTCCTCCACCTGGATAGGGACATCTTTTGTTTGACACCCTTAGGTTCTAACTCTTAGACATGAGGTTAGATCAACAAGTAAAGCGTACTTCCAAGAACACTAAAATAAAGAATATAATTTATAGATAATTAAGGGCAGCACAATTGAGTTAAGAGGCCAAGATCAATTCCAACGCCTTAAAAACCATCATCTCTCTCAAACTTAGTTTTAATTTATTTTTAACAGTACCAAACCAAACCTTTGATTATTGTTTCATTGCTAAACTTGGGTTAGATTATAGATTACTAATTTAGTTACCAAATCCATGTGGATACGACCTTGTTGTACTACAATTGACCCAATGCACTTGCTGGAAAAGATACACCCTCAACTAGGTAGCAACAATGATGAAAACGTTTTCACAATGAAGTTATAAATTGAACTTTATGTTTGAGTTATTGATTTGAGTTTTGATATTTTGTAGTATGCATAGTTTTGAGATCAATGTGTTTTATGAATGCCTCTTTGAGAGTGAATTGGGTTACTTGACATTGGTTGAGCAAGAAACACAATTTTTATTGAAATGTTTAAACAATGAGAATTAGCTCAAGGAGTGTCAAATTAAACTAATCAAACTCAAAAGGGGAAGTAAATATTTTCCAATAGCGTTAGGCGCCACTAATAGCGTTGGGCACCACTAAGATAGTGACATTTCTTAGTTGGTTGTTGCTGAGCGAGGGTTCTTCTTGTTGGGCGACACCAAAGTCAGAGAGCTCATTGACTTGGTGTCGTTGCACACCAATTAGTAGCATTGGGCACCAAAAAATCAATTTAAATCTTGGGAGCTCCATCTCGCTAGGTGACCACTAGGCTCGCTGGGTGCCACATAGTAGGTGTTTGGCGCTACTCTTCTTAGGACTCCTCTTTTTAAGTGGCACAAGGCGACAAAAAGGGGCGCTAGGTGGTGGCTTGGTGAATTTAAATTTGTTTTCTAAATGTCACAATGGTTTGTTTGAAGTATATATGTGTGTGGATGTTTATGTATTGATGCTATGAATATATGAAATTTGTTAAGCTATGGTTTGTGAAGATGAATGGGCTTTTCAAGGGAAAAATCATGTGAAGCTTAATCTTTAAGGTGTGCATTAAAGTAGGGACTAAGAAAGGAAGTTATCTTGATACTTTACTAGTATTCAAACTCACATAGGAGAATGGACTAGCCAGGGATTGAGAGTGGCAAGAGGTCCCGGTCTAAGGAATTATTAGAAGTCTTAGTGACTTGTTTAGGATTAAGCTGGGTGGAGAATATCAATCACAAGTGCTAAAAATTCCTTGTAGTCCAACATTAATGCATTTTATTCAGATGATTGAATCTAGAAGAGATTCTTTCTATGTGACGTGTTTTAATACTATATGATAATTCTTGTGTACATTAGCTTACCTTCTTCTTGTTATTGGTCTGCTTTGTGTTTTGCGTTCTTCCTTTGCAATGCACATCTTTATTGGTGTGAGCAGATGAGGATGCAGGAGTCGAGCTACCTATAGTGGAGAGGATGGTACAATTGTGTAGTTCTAGGACTATATTACGATTGTTTAGCACCTTTTTGAAAAACTCTGTTTATGTCATTTGTTAAAAGTTTATTATTTTGTAAACGTGTCTTAAGCTTATTATATTTAGTGGTTAAGATATTGTAATACTATGCTCTAGTTTTTGATCATATGTCTTTGTTTTTCCGCTTTTGTGCTCTTTCATCTAAAGATGTAGGGTATTAATTGAGATGTTACAAACTCAAGTTTGATGACATTTAAAACATTTTAAGAAACATGTGAATAGTAAAACTGATATAAGTAATAAAGACACCAAAATAATTAATCTATCAAATACCCAATTTAAAATAAAACTATTAAATGCTCAAAATATTGAAGTCATTATTTTATTGGTTTCTTCATTTTCTTGAAGAAGGCTACACCATTTTTTGTTTGTTCTTAGTTGTAGAAAAGTAATGTTATAGTCGCAAGGTATCTAAGTAAGACTTTCCATCGAGTTTACGAGCAAAAAGGTTGGCCAAAAACTCCTTCAGTTCAGTTTTTTGGAAGCGTGGTGGTGTTTTTTCAGTGATCAAGCTTGGTGCAGGAGCTAACACACCATCATGTTTTGGAGTGTGGAATGTGGCAATTGAAATTCTTTCTCTTGCAGAGTTCACTACTGCACGATGCTCAACACTTCTGTATATTCCATTACTTATAATCTGTCACGTAAAATATGCAACCAAATCCAAAATCAACCACCATAGATCTTTGATCACACCAGAAATCATACTCAATCTAAATTATCTACACAAAAATATGTTGATACACACTTTTATTGTACAAAGAATACATTATCATGCTATGTTTTAGATAATAAAAAATATCATGCTATATTACCAAATCTCTCACCAATACTACATATAGATCACACTCAACAAATCCAACAATTAAAACATCAAATTAGATTTTGAACACTAATGTCAATAATTAGTCAATAAAAATATGACGATATATTAGATTCGATTTAGACACTATAAGAAAATTTTTAAATGATGGACTAATTTTAGTGACAACAAAATATAGTTGAAGACAAATTTAGAGACAAATTTTTTAATTAGAGTCCAATTTAGATGTTAATTTCTTTAATAGCAAAAAAATCTTGATAGTTAATATTAATAACTAATTTAGAAACCAATTGATAATCAAAACTATTTTAATTATAATTTCGAGACCAATTATAATTTTTTGAAACTATTTTAATTGTTAATAACTTTTAGTTTATAGATTGGTATCTAGATTGATTATTATAATGATTAATTATTTTTGTCATTAAAATTAATTATTATTTAAAATTTTTCATTGAAGTGAAATGTGACATAAATGATTATTTTAAAAAAATATATAAAAGTCTAAAGTTAATTTTAAAATAATAGATGTCAAACAACCAATTCAGTCAACTTTAAGTTCATACTAATTATTTTTGTTTCTCTTTAAATAAGAAAATTTATGTGTATTAGTATATTTTATCGTTGACTTCATCAATAATAACCAAAATAAATATTAAAATTAAATAAGATTAATATCAAATTAATGATTATTTAGTTGAAATAAATTAAAAAAAATATTTAAAAATAATTAAAGTTAGAATTGATTTATATGATAATAATAATTATTTATTTTTAATATTTATATTTATTTAAATTAGTATCAAATAAACACAAACTATTTCATTTATTTTATTATGTATTTAAATTAGCATTGATTAAGCCAACTGTACTATAATATATTTGTAATATTTATTTAATTATTTAAGTTAATTAAAATTTTATTTATATGATAAGAATATGTGTCTCCATAACATATAATAGATTATTCTTAATTCAAAAGTCTAAATTTAAAAAAAAATAAAATAAACAAAATGTATTAATGAATTTTCTTAATTAAAAAATAATTTAAAAATTAATAATGAATTAATATTGATTTAGTAGACATTACTTAAAGTTGATATTCAAAAGTGAATATCAATAACACAAATTAGGGGTATTAAAGCAATTCTGACCTATTAGGACCGACCAATGAGCCTGTTAAGAAAAGGACGAACTGAATTAGAGTTTTTAATCCGCTAGTCCATTTTTGTCTGATCCACCTAATCCGTCAATATAACAAGTCAAAAGTGGGTCAGTTCACCCCTATTCGGCTGACCCAATTTTATTTTTATTCTTTTATTTTTTATTTTTAAAAATTAAAAATTATTTAAAAAATTATTTTTTAATATTATATCTTTGTATAAATATAAATATACAATACTATTATAATTTAAATCATTGACACTTACAAATTAAGTTTCAATTATTAGTTATAATAGAATAATTTAACATGTAAATATATAATTATTTTAATTTATCCAACTAAATATATTAATTGATCAATTAAAAACTTAAAAAATATTTATAGGATTAAATATTTATTTATAAGTATATATATATATATATATATATAAACAAATTTTATAAATAAAAATTTTAAACAAAATTACTAGATATTTAAAAAATTTAAAAAAAAATAAAAAAAAATATAATTTCTAACCTATTTTTTAGTGATGGATTAGTCCAGCGTAACTCATTTTTGATAGGACGGGACGAATTAAAACTTGTTAAACTAACTCGTTTTGTCATCTCTAACATAGATATGAGTTTATTGACCTGCTATCCTCGATGTTTACTGACATTAAACTTTTTATCAACAGTAGCTATTTCTTAAGCAAATACTTAATAACCTTCCAAACCAATCATTATTTATGTTATTTTAGTGACTTTCTAACTTAGTAATCAAACGAGTATATATAATAAATCTAAGAAATGAAAGCAATAAGAGTGAATATATTACCTCCAACATGTCACCTATGTTGACAATGAAGGCATTAGGTAAGGGTTTGACCAGAATCCACATGCCATCTTTTCTTACCTGCAACCCTTCAACTTCACTCACTTGTAGAAGGATAGTCAGCCCAACCCCATCTGAATGAGGTGTCAGCCCAATAACCTTTTCTGCTTCGGGACATGCTGGATAATAGTTCATCCTCATAGATTGCATCCCATTTTCAAATAACTCTCTCATCTCTCTTTCTTCCATCTTCAGAGATTTTCCCATTTCTTCAACAATCATCTTCGCTAGATTTTGAAGTTCCTCTGAGTAAACTTCTAAACTCTCCCTGCATCACAGATAGCTTGGCATGAAACCCCTTCAAAAATCTATGCTCAATAAATCTTGATCAGAAAATCGATCCTTTTAATAGTCAAAATTTTGGTAAAAGATCAAATTCATTGTAATATATTTTTTATAATTATTTAGAAATAATTACGTAAACTAAAATAGAGGTAATAAATATTAAATATGTAATCACACAAAATAAAGTAGGTGGAAGAGAACCTGAAGGAAGGAGGGAGTTGAGGAAATAAGTGAGGCATTCTCAATTGTTTTGGAAGAACAGTCATAAAGAAAAGGTCAGCCCAATCAAGCTTTTGATATTCACTCACAACAAAAGCTTGTCCAAAACCTTCCATATGTTCTGGACTCTGCCAAAACCTTTTCTTCTCTGACATTGGAAGGTTGAAGAACTCCTTAATCTCCACCTTCACTTTCTCCACCAAGGAAGGGCTAACTCCATGGTTTATCAGCTACAAGCATATTAGCATTTAACAACTAAATCAATTCATAAATCAAAAAGTTTAATTTATCAGTACATCTCCATTAACATTTTTCTCAGTGTTTCTGTCATTAGAATTAGAGTTTTACTGGTAAACTATGCTGTTTGTTGTTATTTTTTAAAGCTTTCGATTTCAATTAAACAGAAAAAATTTTCCAACACCCTTTATCAAGTTTTATCTTATAGTTTAAGCCTCCTTTTGTGATATCTAATACATATCTAGAAAGTCCAGAATCAAACAGAAATATGTTACAGTTATATCAAAATTGAAGACAAAAAAGGGAGAAAATTGAAGAAACCTGGAAGAATCCCCATTCCTTGCAAGCAAAGTGAAGCTTATCCAATTCTGAAGTTCCAGATTCTTGAGAAAGCAATCTGTGCATGTCAATAACTGGAATCTCAAGGGTACCAACATTAGGTTGTTGAGAAATATGCACCACTTGTTGTTGATGTTGAGGTTGAATGTATCTTTGTGGAACAGTAGCCAAATTTTGTTTGGCCAACTCTTGAACTGATGGTACCAAAAGTGAAGTACCTGATGGGTTCTTGGTCTCTGCCATGGCTTGAATCAGTGTCCTATTTCTTGCCAATTTTATAAGGGTTGATGAAAGTTAGAGATATGAATTTAGGAAAAGAATAGGGTCTTAAGTTTAAAACTTGGTAATCGATGATTTTGGAAATATGAATCTAATAATTGCAGACTCTCTGACAGAAAAGAACCAAACGTGCTCGGATTTCCACAATCACTGTGTATATTTTTGTTTTTGGTAAAATGTCATGTTGTTCAATAGTAATGGAATTGTTTTTATTTATAATGATAAACATACATTTTCATCTTGTTTATATTTATTAGACACTTGATTTTTCTTTCAATCTTTTCTCTCTTATTACTGGTTCTTTTAGGAGGTTAATTTTGGTGAAACATTTATCTTTTGGTGTACATGAATAACATTGTGATAGGTGTATGGTTGAAAATAATCTTTATGAATAGTATTAGTTACTAGAAAATAAAATACTTTCACCAAATTTTTTATATTCAATGGCATTTTTCAAATTATAATCATTACATAACGTGTTTTTTTTTTGTTGTTATAATTAGGTTAGGAATTTGTAATTGGGTCTCAATGGAAACACATTCAATAAAGATTGAAATAATGAAGCTTGGTTCCAGAAGCATGGAAAACATGTACCCAATTTGGTGTTCGAGAGCAAGTCATACACGCAAGGAAACATAGGCCAACTTGTATGGTGCCCCCACCCAATGCTAGAGGAATTTTCTACATCTTCAATTTGAGTTTTAAAATATAATTAAGTATATCATATATTATTTAAATAAGGTATAATTTAATATTATTTTTTATTTTAAAATTAATTATATTTTGGAAACAATTTTTTCGCTAAGTATTTATGGAATGTTAAGACAGTATATTACTTTTTATTTGATTTATTCTTTTAATAAAATAAATAAATTAAAAATAATCTGCTCAGATATTCAAAAATGATGATACTAAAATATTGTATATAATTTTACAAGTTATAAATAATTTCATGTGAAAAAAAGAAGTAACAGTTGATAAATTGAAAAAAGAAGTACTACATAGTTTAAAATAATATTTTTTTATTTATTATTGTTATAATAGATTATGACTATTATTTTAAAAATCCTTATATATTAATATTTACACAGAAAGATAATTGTCTTCTATCTTTGTTTAACAAATTTTATTATAACCTTGTTCTTGCACCGCTTGTATTTGTCTATAGAATAACTCTGCATTGAACTTTGACAAACCCATACATGCTTCGAGTGTAATATACTTTTTCGGTGCAGTCTACAACCTAGCTACCCAGACTTTCCTGTACTATTCACTAACTTATGCTTAAATGAACAGTGTCCTTAAATTGACAATCCCAACACCGATTTATTAAAGGATGTGTATGTTATCACACTATACCATTTCTTTTTATAGCCCAATTTCGTTTTAAGTTCTTTTTGTGTGCATATGGATATTTGGTAAGTGCTGTGTCAGAACCTAGTAACATGTTTTTTCCCTTTCATCAAGAGTTAGATATAAAAAAATTCGTACTCGTGAGTATTTGTGAATAAAATCTACAATAAGTAAGAAATAATAATAAAAATGGATATCCGTTGTTCGTGGGTATAGGTATTTTTGATACCCGCATATTAACGGGGCAGGTACGGGTATTATAGTATCCATATCCGTGGATATTCGTACCCATTAAACTTTAATTCACAAAAATATTTTGATCATCTTTATCCTAACCATGTCTTCAAATTGAAAAAGGCCTTATATGGTTTGAAACAAAAGGTTAAGTAATTTTATTTTATCAAAAGGTTATGCTAGAGGTGCAGTGGATAAAACACTCTTCATTAGAAAACATGAAAGTGATGTTATACTTGTTCAAGTGTAAGTTGATGATATCATCTTTGGTTCAAATAACAACACATTGTGTGAAGAGTTTGTTGCTGCTATGCAGGGAGAATTTTGAGATGTCCATGATGGGTGAGCTTACCTACTTTCTAGGGCTGCAAGTCAAGCAACTCAAGCATGGAACATTTTTAGGCCAAATATTGTTTTGACTTTAACTTGTTGAAAGATTTCAAAATGGAGGATTGCAAGGAAGTTGCTAGTCCAATTGCAACAACTTGCCTTATGGATGCAAATGAGGTTGGCCAACCAGTGGATTCAACCAAATATAGAAGGTTGATTGGGTCTTTACTCTATCTTACAGTAAGTAGGCCAAATATCCAGTTTGATGTATGCTTATGTGCTAGGTTTCAAGGAAATCCAAAGGAGTCACACCTAAAAGTTGCAAAAAGGATTTTAAAGTACCTAAAAGGAACAACCAATGTTGGTATCCATATGATTCTAACATAACTCTTAGTGGTTTTTCAAATTTTGACTATGCAGGGTGCAAATTAGATAGAAAAAGCACAAGTAGCACTTGCCATCTACTTGGCTCAAGTTTAATCTCATGGAATAGCAAAAAGAAAGCTTGAGTGGCACTCTCCACTACTGAAGCTAAATATATAGTTGTTGGACATGGTTATGCACAATCATATGGTTGAAGCATCAATTTTTGGACTATGATGTAAAGCTAAGTAAGGTACCCTTGTATTGTGATAATACTAGTGTCATCAACTTAACCAAGAATCCAATACAACATTCTAAAACCAAACATATAGAGATTAGATATCATTTCATTCGAGATCATGTTCAAAATGGAGATTGTGAAATTCAATTTGTTAAAATTGAAAATTAATTGGCTGATTTGTTTACAAAACCATTGGCTAGAGATAGATTTAACAAGCTAAGAACTTAATTAGGCATATTAGACATGAAGAATGTGGTCTGATGTGTTTTTGGCATGTTAATCTTATGTATTCATGAATTGGTTTCATTAAAATCAGCTATTGTGTTCAAAAATTGAAAATTGTCAAATTTAGCTTGTTGATTTTTCATTTTAGTTTGTTGATTTCACTTAAATCTGTCTCTGTTTGCAAAAATTTTGATCTGTCATAGCTTTCAGTCTGTTAATTCTATAAATCAGTGTGTTGATTTCACTTAAGTTGCAATTGTATGCATAAAATTTGATCTGTTATGAAGTTTAAATTGTTGTTTCCACAATTCAATATGTTAATTTCATTAAAACTGAATCTGGAAAAATAAAGTTCAATTTCATGAGTTTCGAACGATTGATTGTCGAAATCAGTCTGTTAATTTCACTTAACCAGATTATGTTTTTAATCTCTTATACTTTAATGCTATTTTAATCGACTGAATTATAAATTCAACCTGTTGATTTTACTTAAATTGCAAATTTGCTAACGAATTGAATTGCAAAGCTGACAGTCAAAGAAAGCATCTCTTGTCAGGTACTTTCTGCTCCTAATAGTTATTTCATCAACTATGTGTTGCTTTTTCTGATTTGTTTGAACAAAAAGCATGTGTAGTTTATAATTCCAATGTGCATGTAGCTCACATGACTTGAACTGATTGATTCACTCATAAAAACTCATTGGAAACATCATGAATGCGTGAGATACTGTAATCAGCTGCATTAATCTAGCTTGGGTAACCTAAAACGAATTAATTTGGTAAATCTACAACATTTAATCAACTGTTTCTAAAAATCAGCTTGTTAAATTATAAATATTTCCACTTGAATTGTTGCATTTACATAATACATCTCTTAGTGTGAACACCCAATTTCTTCCCGGTGAATAAATTTATTTTCAAAAAAATAAAAATAAATTTTTTTTAGTTAATGGAAAAAAATTGAAACGAAATTTTCTTCAAAGATTTTCAAACTTAAAATTTTAGAAAAAAAAAACAAAAGAAAAAAAGAGAGATGAAAAAAAGAAATAAAAAGGAAAAAAAGGAAGAGCCTATTTTGCTATCGCACTCCTCTTTATGAGCCCAACAACTCAACATATCTTCTACCTCTGTTTTGATAGAGAAATTGGTGATATGATTCCAATAATTAAAAACAATATCTCTTCATATAATTAGAATCAATATTACTAATTGGGATTGATTTATGTGCTTTGATTTGTTAACGATTAGAATAAATATTACTGATCTTGATTGATTTTGTGCTCTAATTTGCTATGATTTTATCCTCATAATGTGCTGCTATCATGACCAATTCCTTCCTTATATTGTTCATTACAATTAAGGCTGAGATTGCATTGATATTGCAATGTATGAGTATAAATACGCACTCTACGAATCGGAAAAAAAAAAGAAAAAGAAAAAGAGATATTCTCTATACTTCTCTAATTTTTTTCCATCACCACTCCCACACACACCTCCTTTTTTATCTCTCTTTAAAAAAACATATTGAAGGAGGTAGAAAAAAAGAGAAGAAAACATTCTCTACACTCTCACTTTCTCTCATTACCACCCATATAGACACCTCTCATTTTTATCTCTATTGGAAAAACTAACACAAAAATATTAGAAAAGGGAGCAAGAAAAAATAAAGCAGAAAAGGTGAGGAGATATTGAAAATTTGTAAAGGTACGTCACTCTCAGTTCTTTCATCTTTTGATTTAATTTTTCCAATTTTCATTTTTTTAATCATAAAAAAAATATGTTTCCCCTTTCTTTAGTGTCGGCCCAGCTGCACGCGTCGCATGACATCCAATTTAACTTTTGTTTTTTTCATAAACATATATATAGATTATCTAAAAATAAAAAAAATAGCTTTCTTTATTTACTTTTTGATATTTATCTTGTTGCTCACGACATCCACATCCACTTTTAAATAACTTTAAAAAATATTAAAAATTTGTAAATGATCAAAAAAAATGAAAAACATAAAAGGTAAAAAAAGCTAAAAACTAAAAACTTGTAAATGGAGATACGTAGGAGCGAGATTTAATCATTGTCGGGCCCAAAAAAGCTAAAAAATATTTTTTTTGTAAATTTATTTATTATTATTTTTGGGAAAAATAAATATTTTGAAAAACCAAATAACCTTTTGACATTTAATTAAAGGTACCGTCATTAGACGGACATTGTGGGGTGCTAATACCTTCCCCATGTGTAACCGACTCTCGGACCCAAAATTTAGTTTTTCACATACCTTGTTTTATATTTTTTTGGTTTTTCCTTTGTTTTCTAAAATAAACTATGGTGGCGACTCCAAACTCTGTTTTTTTTTTACAAATTTTATTTTTGGTTCTCTGTCCCGTCGCAATTTCGGTTGCAACAGATGGAAACTCCATTGGGAAGCTAGAGAGTCAGACTATTTATTTGGATGTGCAAAATTTATATGGTTTTTCTTCATATTTTTTCTTTCTCACTTTTTTTCTTTTTAGGTATCTGTATTTTTATCTCTTTATATTTAGAATAATTGTATGTGTATATTCTTCTTTATTTTGGTATTTGGAATTGTTAGGTGGTTTGAGTTTGGGTATACATTGTATTCTCCCTTCACACACACATTTTGTTCATTACATGAGTGGGACCCTTTACTTGGATCTGAGTTGTTTAGAATTAGAGGGGATTGTGTAGCAGTGTCACAGTGGATGTACTTACGAAGTGGTCATCGTGAGAACCCCAGTTAGAGTTTGTTTTCTTCATTGGTACTCCCACTTCTTGTTGTTTACCAATTGTCGTGGGAAATGCCATGAAATGGGCTATAGCTCTAGTGACCTTGATCTTTAGGTATTAGGGAACTATCCTTGTGATCACATATACTTTTCCATATAACTTTATCGAGTCTATGTTAAATTAAGGCACAAAAGGGAGACTATTTGTGTCATTTACCCTCACATTTCCTTGTATATAATAATAAATTTATCACAATCACAACATTATAAAAAAAGAGGGAAAATGTCTCCTTAGGCATAAGCATACATTTTATTGGCAATATCATATGAATAAATGTCCAATGAGGCACAATCATGCATTGCATTCTCATTTTGTGGTCATTCACGGTACCCTATCAAGAGCTTCAAATACATAGCATGCATATACATATTTAAGAAAAACAAAAAAAATTCTACATTGCAATAAATTCAATTTGTTTCCCATTTTGCTTATCACTAAATTCTTGAAATCTTTCTTATGAAAAATGATAAAATAATAAAACATTCTTTGGTCAAATCAATAGATTGAATAAAGAAATAAAATTCTTTTGCTATCATTTCTTTTGAAGTACCCATCTAATCTTGCATGCATGAAATTGCTCAAATCTATTTCCCTATCCATCTCTCTTCCACTATAAACCTTGTTTTCATTTTCATGGAGGATCATCATAAAGGGGACACATACCTTAAAATGATTTCAAAAAACTCTCTGAACACAAAAAAAAAACAAAAAAGGAAGAAAAGTTCGCTAGGCAAAAAATAAGACAAAAAAAAGTGAAAAAAAAAAGAAAAAAAGGGACATCTTGTTACATGAACTAAATTATTTTCCTTTGAATTAAAGTTTTTGTTGAGAAAAATAACCATAATTTGAAATGATGTGTGTGATGTTTCTTTATCAAAAAAAAAAATAAAAGTAATTATCCTTTGCTACCCAATTTGAGTCTTCCAAAAAATTTCTTTCAAATTACCCTAAACAAGGGTGACCCTCACACTAGGGGTTGACATAATGTTTGCATTTGTTTCATCCGAATGACAATTCACCAATACAAAAATATAAAAAAAGAGAAAAAAAATGGTTATATCAAGAAAAGAAAAGAAAAAGAGAAGCAAAAGTTGAACAAGAAGAAGTCAAACAAATTCTGAATGAAACATTATTCAAAGATCCTTGTTTGAAACAACCCTCACATCACTTATTTAGGCCTTTACTACCATTTACTTCCATACCCCTAGCCTTGGCCACGATACAAGCCTAATAAAGTCCACATAGATCAAAGATTGATTGTTATATTACGAAGGTTTTAATTTAAAGAAAAAATGTTATTTGCTAACAGGTTTGTTCTAAAAAAAATTATAAAAAAAAAAGAATTGAAAAAGTGTGTTTAGAGATTTTCTTTTAAACATTGGGGCAGTTTATGTTTGGTTGACATGTTTTCAAAGCTTCAAAATTAGCATGGGCAATCAAACAAATAAGTTAAATTTGGGTTGTCCCCTTTCAATTCATTCTTCATGAAATTCCATTTTTGCTTATACGGTATCCTCCACTCTAATCCTAAACCTTGACCAACCTTAACATAGTCCATCTTTATAAATCTCACACCCAAACTGGGGTAGTCACTTTGTTTGTAATTAATGTATTCTCATCATTCAATATGAATTGGGACATTTATTTACATCAAAGATTGTGATCAGTTTAAGGGCAACTTCTAAAGATCTCATCATTTTTCAGTCTACTCAATAGGAAAAAGCCAAACACGTTTTTGCACCCTAAGACCACCCTAGGCTCTCACACTAGGGGCAAATTTTTAAAGTCCCCATCATTTCCTTCATACCATCAATAACTAGGGAAAGCTCAAACGCATTTTGTGCTTGAGACCAATTCAAATTGGGGCAACTACCTAGTTAATCTTCATCACCTCATCCAAGCCTTTCTAAACCCTTGACAATTTCATGGATGTCATTCAAATAGTGTTTCAAAAGAAATGATTAAGAAAAAGTGTTTGTTAATAAACTAATTAGACCAAAGAAATGATTTGGAAAAGTAAGGAAAAAAAATTCAAAGTAGAATGATTCCATGAATTCGAAATAACAATGAAATGAAAATTAATTCGAATTTGTCTTCAAAAAAATGCAAAAGAAAAATTCATACATTCCATGCATCATAACAAGTCATTCATACATGCATTGAGTACATCAACTTTAGAAATAAGCAACTACATGGTCAACTCAAACTTCTTGAGAGTCCACACCCAAGCCCAGCTTCGTACTAACTCCTAAACCTAGCTTTGTCTAGCTTTCAAGCCCAGTTATATATGACCACCTCAAGCCTAGCTTTGTCTAGCCCCTAAGCCTAGCTTTGTCTAGCCCACAAGCCTAGTTTTATCTAGCCACCCCAAGCCTATCTTTGTCTATCCCTCAAGCCTAGCTTTGTCTAGCTCCCGAGCCTAGCTTTGTCTAACCTCCAAGCCTAGTTTATCTGGCCACCCTAAGCCCATTTTTATCTAACCCCTCAAGTCCAGTTTCCACAATAGTCTTCAAGCCCAGTTTTCACCCTAATCCCCAAGCCCAGTTTTCACCCTAGTCCCCAAGCCTAGTTTTCAAACTAGCCTTCAAAGCCCAGTTTCCACATTGGCTCCTAAGCCTAGTTTCCATACTAGTCCCCAAGCTCAGTTTCCCAACTAGCCCCCAAACTCCATTTTTGTCTGGCCTCAAGTCTAGTTTTTTTTCTAGCCTCTAAGCCTTGTTTTCCTTGCTCTCAAATTAAAAATAAAGTAAAAAAAGCAAATTCCACTCATGCATCCATGCATCCATGTAAGCATATCATATAGTTTCAAAAATAAAATCATAACATGTCATGTATCATCAAATCATGTCGTCCATCATACTCCACAAAATCATTGGATATCATTTCCAAAACAAAATAAAGAAATTTGAAAAAATAGTCAGCAATGACATTTTTTTGTGTAAGTCTCACAAATGTTAAGCATTCACGTGGTGTTTGTCGACACTTCAACAAAAAAATTCAAGTTCTCCTTTTATACATCAGGACTCTCTACGAGGTAATGATCATTGATTCTCTTATGTTTACATCATGACCCTCTATAAGACAATGGTCATTGATTTCCTTATGTTTGCATCAAGACCCTCTGTAAGACAATGGTCATTGATTTCCTTATGTTACATCAAGACCCTCTACGAGGCAATGGTCATTGATTTCCTTATGTTTACATCAAGACCCTCTGTGAGGCAATGGTCATTGATTTCCTTATGTTTACATCAAGACCCTCTGTGAGGCAATGGTCATTGATTTCCTTCTATTTACATCAAGACCCTTTGTGAAGCAATGGTCATGGATTTTCTCATCACCGAGGCCCTGTGCGAGACAATGGTCATCGATTTCTTTACATCAAGACCCTTTGTAAGGCACTGGTCATTGATTTCTTTACATCAAGTCCCTTTGCGAGGCATTGGTCATTGATTTATTTACATCAAGGCCCTCTGTGCGACAATGGTCATTGATTTCTTTGTCACATCGAGGCCCTCTAACATGCAATGGTCATCAATTTCTTTACATCAAGACCCTCTGTGAGGCACTGGTCATTGATTTCTTTACATCAAGGCCCTCTGCGCGGCAATGGTCATTGATTTATTTGTCACATCAAGGTCCTATGCGATGCAATGGTCATCGATTTCTTTACATCAAGGCCCTTTACGAGGCAATGGTCATTGATTTAGTTCCTTTCAATATAGACCTTCTCCTCGAGATTGGTCTAATATGTTTTTTCAAAAAGTTGGAAAAGAAAATAATAAAACAAAGTGATTTTGTTAGATCGTGACCCTCTACATAGTATTGGTCACTGAATCTTTTGGATATACACCCTCTCCTCGGGATTGATCTAGTCTTTTCTCAAAAAGTCAAAAAAAGAAAAATTTCGGATCGGAACCCTTTTACATGGTAATGGTCTCCGAATCTTTTGAATAGACCATCTCCACGAGATTGGTCTAATTTGGTTTTTTTAAAAAGTAAAAAAAAAATTAAAAAAAAATTAGTGTGTCAAATCGAGACTTAAAATAATATCGATTTGGATTATTATGGATTGAATCTCAAAATTTGGATTTTATGACCATCCTTCATTCAACTTTCTACATATGTATCTAAGAAAATGTTAGTATAATGAAGTTACTCAATTGACCATTCCAATTCATTGACATATGTCCCAAATGGATGGTTTTTCCATCTTTTCCATTTATTTGAAGCTTTTCTTATTAACATGGCTGACACACAATTACTCTTCTTATTCTCCAAGAAAAACTATTTTAATTATTTTTCTTCCACAAACCTCCTCTTTCTCTTCCTCATTCTTCTTCTTCTTAATTACTATTCTTTTCTTCCACAAATGTTCTTCTTCTTTTGAAAATCATTGCTTTGATACAAAATGTAACATGACGGTCAAATATTACTAATTTTAATAAATAAAATAGAAAAAATATAAATAAATCTCATTTATTATACTGTCTTTTCCCAAAATGCGAAAAATTAAAACCATTTATTACATCACCATTGCTCAAAATTTGTAAAGTTCAATAACTATTACAAAACTCAATGTCTAGTAAAACATTGTTTACAAAATCATAAAAAAAAATCCATGTGATAATAAAACTTTGTAAAAGCTTTTCCCAGCTTGTCGCTCTTTGATATTATGCCTCACCCGAACCACCTGTAAATCATCTGCTACGTGTAACGGATTACATGATCATCACCAAACACAAGCAGATAAGGTGAGCTAACAAGTAACACATATAATAACATAATTCAACTATAGGCACACACACATCAAAGGAACTCTATCCTTTGATTCCACACGACATGACCACCACCATGTTATCCATGTTCTACCTCTTTAGATGAATACCTCAAGATGCCCTTGCTGCCACACTTACAAGCCACAACTTGTAGAACACGTGTGGGAAACCTGCTACGGACTACACTTTGTAACCCTAGGTGGAGTTCCCGATACGAACCATAGTTCGTAATGTCCCAAGACTACCAAACTCGTCGGCCAACGTGAACAGCTTGATCAGCAGGTGATCTTAGGCTATTTTGGTATGTCCGAATGATAAACTTATGACCAATCAAATAGTGTCAGAATTTAGTCATAGCTTCGGTAATAGCAAAAATTCCTTTGCATATGCGGACTGATTTTGCATTTGTGCACTCAACCTTTTTGAAAAATACGCAATAGAATGGTTCATTTGGCTCAAGACAGCACCGATAGCAATCCCTGAAACATCATTTTCTAGGTTGAATGGTTGTGAAAAATCTAGTAATGCTAAAACTAGAGCTTGTGTGATGGCTCGTTTGACCATGTTGAAAGCTTTATCGACTTTAACTCCCCATATAAAGTTATCTTTCTTAAGGAGCTCAGTCAGGGGTGTAACTATCATGGCATAAGATTTGATAAACTTCCTATAATATCTAGTTAGTCCAAGGAATCTTCTCAACTGTTTTATAGTAACTGGAATTGGCCATTGTAACATCGCTTGTACCTTATCGCTATCCATTGTTACTCCTTGCCCGGAAATTGTATGTCCGAGGTAATCCACTTGCTATAATCCAAATAAAAATTTGGATAATTTGGCATATAATTGATGTTGTTGTAGCAATTGAAGAACAAGCTCCAAATGTGATAGGTGTTCTGTCCAAGTATGAATATAGACCAATATGTCATCAAAAAAGACCAAAACAAATTTTCTAAGGTAATCTTTGAAAACATTATTCATGAGGCTTTGAAAGGTGGCAAGGGCATCAGAAAGCCCAAATGGCATTACCAACCATTCATAATGACCTTGGTAAGTGCGAAAAGTCGTTTTCTGTATGTCCCCATCGACAACCAAGTTTTGATGATAGTTGGATCTCAAGTCATGTTTGGAAATATATCAAAGCCATATAACTCATCAATGAGTTCATTACAATGGGAATTGGAAAGTTGTCCTTGATAGTGATGGCGTTCAGGGCTTTATAATCAGTACAGAATATCCATGTTCCATCCTTTTTCATAACCAAGATAATGGGTGAAGAAAATGGACTCGTGCTAGGCATGATAATTCCAGAAGCAAGCATTTCTTGGACCATTGTTTCAATCTGCTATTTTTTACTATGTGGATATTGGTAAGGCTTGACCTTCACGGGAGGCGCATCCTTGAGCAGTGGAATGGCATGATTATGAGTTCTAGAAGGAGGTAAAGTAGTTGGAACATTAAAGATACTTCGATAGTTATTCAGTAGTAACACCAATTCAGGTGCCATGTTTTGAGGTAATTTCAAAAACTTCAGCTATAGCATGAGTATTATTCATTCTCTTCAAATGGTGAAATTGAGCCGGCCTCGGTAATTGGGGCCTTTCACCATGTAATGTCACGTATTGGTTATCCTTGTAATATTTCAAAGTAAGTTTGCTATAATCTAATATATGTGGACCCATAGTGGCAAGCCATGTGGTGCCCAAAACCAAATCAGCACCCGCAATCGGAAGCAGATATACTAGTAAGTGGAGGTAGTGGCCTTGAGTCATTACCTCTAGCTGCTTCACCAAACCTTCAATAACTAACAAATGCCCATTCCCAACTAAGACTTGAAAATTTGGAGCCGGTTCAATTGGTAGTTTCCAAAAATTAGCAATGCGAGGATGTAAAAAGTTATTGGAACTACCACTATCAAGTAAGATATGTATTGTCACGCCATTAATTGTACCATGGAACCTT
>Ga0214544_1000064_pt1:105000-129477 | contig 129477 bp, 73 predicted proteins | sample CNSS3metaG_FD_160074 | JGI IMG/M metagenome (GOLD analysis project Ga0214544, IMG submission 160074) | Root nodule microbial communities from cowpea collected in UCLA plant growth center, Los Angeles, California, USA - CNSS3 | ecosystem: Host-associated > Plants > Roots > Nodule...
AATTAAATAAGTAATTTTCTGCCTATTCTAATAATGCTTCTTGAATAAGTGATTCTCAAAATTGAAACAAATTTTAGTAATGTGTTTGTGTCGATAGTATTAAGAATATTAATTAATCAATTATACATTACATTTGATTATTAACATTATTTATAATCAATTATAATCACAACTTTTACTTGCATAAATTTATTGAATAAATCAAATGTTCCAATATAAAAATCAGCTATTTCTATAAAAATATTTGAGGAATGTTTGGGACTTAGCAAAACACTTTTTTCCGTTATCTTAAATGATACAAAAAATAGTATAAACCTTTTTATTAGAAAAAGCACTGTCTCAAACACCCTTTATAAAGAAATTGACTAAGGTCCAGTCCTGAAATAAACATTACATTCGTGAAAGATTCCAAATACTTAGCAAATGAGATGAAAATGAAACTTCACCATGATGAAAAAAACAAACAGAACTTAAAAATAACCATAACATGTATGGGAATCAAAATTGAAGTGCGTGAAAAAATGATGCTGGAAAACCCACATTTGAACATCCCCAACCAACCGTAAAACAAGATACGAAGCAAATGAACGATGGCCCAAGCTATATCCATCTAACCACAACACAGTGACAATTTACAGGAAAAGCAAAATACATTTCAAAGCAGAACTTAGGCTCTGAAACTATCAAATGTGTATTGAAGCAACCATTAGTTGAGATCTTCATGATTTATCCAAGTGTTTACATCTTCTTCGAGCAGCTTGTAGACGCTGAAATGGTTAACCCTGATCTTCCACTCTCCTTTAGTGGGATCATATGATACAAATTCAGCACCTTGGTCCTCAGCCTTTCTCTTGAGCATCTCCTTGTATTTCTCAATCTTTGGTCCTTCCGTGTACTGATGTCCAGTTTTTTTGTCAAAGCATTTGATGTTGAGTAGTGTGACCTCAGCAGGCTTATTCAGACCTTGTCCAACAGGAGGTTTCTTTGAATCATCCATGTATACAATCACCTCCCTATTGTTAAACTGGATCAGGGACTCCAAATCAAGCCCTCTTACATCCGTTTCACCCAAGAATCTGATGCTGCCATAGCCTTGCCTTCCAACCACGAAATCTTTCACATGACTACAGAATCCTGGTTCGGCTCTTTCCTTCGCCGCCAGTTCATGTATCCTAGGCAGTGTATAGTAATCAGATCGCCGCAGTTTTGGCATTAGTGCCTCAACGTCAGCCCCGTGCTCATATACAATAGCAGCCTCGCCAGCTCTGTGACCACTCAGTGTCTTGTACATGTCTGCCTTTTGTGAAGAATGATCTTCATTGTTCCCGTTCGACATTGGCTTTGACGCTGAATGCTGACCTTGCTCCTTCACAACCCCGTTTTCTACACCAATCTCTGCAATAATTTACATAAATTATGGCACAGAAATTAAAAAGCACAAAAACGGGACAAGCGTTATATTATATAAATACATTAAATACTGCAAATTCATTAGGAGTACGTACTATCTTTATCTTTATCCTGTGAGCTGGTTCTATGAGGTGTTACACTTGCCTCTTTAGAGATATTCCCTGAAAATGGCATTTGAAAAAAAAACATGGGCACTTCGTCAGCACATTTTATGGCAAGGTTTTTCAATTAAAAAACATATCTATCTAAAAAATAAGATAATTAGATTAGATAAGTTCATTTAAGAAGTCTGAGTAGCTTTAGGAAACACACACACATATATATAAAATACTGCTGTGCAAGCTTATAAAGTGATTTATCTACAGTTGTAGTATTCAGACATTATTCATCCATAGGGTTTTCAAAACAAAATTGAATACTCTATTCCATCATAGTAAACACTGGTACACAAATCTATGGTCGGAAAACATTATAATCAACGTACTGAACGAATACTCTCTACTCTCCTACAATTCAATTAAGGGAAAGATAGAACACTAAATACAAACAATAAAAAGGATATTACCGTTCTCATTTCCGGGTATGGATCTATCCTTAAAAGTTATTGCCTTCTCAGAAGCCTTTGCCGGCCACTGCTCCATGGGACTAATGATCAACGCCCTTGGATTTTCCCTAGGAATGAACAGAGCATCAGCCTTGGGTGTCGTTGTAGTATCCTCATCATCACTAAAGAATGGAACCTGCAAGAGAGTAGAGAAGTTAAGACATAACATATTCAACTCTCCATTAAAGATTATCTCACTAGACACCTAGATTGAATGAAAAAGAAAAAAACAGCTAAAAATACTAACCCTAGGACCATCATTCTTAGAATGATATTTCCTGACAGGAAGCCTTATTCGTCTTTGTGAGAGATGCCGAGATGTTAATAAAGATGATATTCTAACAGGAGCAGGCTTGTCTAGTGCCTGAAATGAGGTGACATTGAACTCATTACCTTTCATTAAAACTCAATTGTTGACCACAGTTTGGATGGTCAAAAAATTCAATAAATATAGCCTTAAATTAGCATAAAATAAAAAATATCGAAAGTTAAAACAAGAAAGTGATATTACAGGCATGCTAGAGATTCCATATTGAATTGAAGGAGTGGTTCCAACTCGACCAATTGACATCTGGGGCATTGCAGGAAGTGTTCCAAATGGATTTGTATTCGGAACTGCTTGTACAGCCACAGCATTCTGGGTAGAAGACCTGCCAAACATAAAAACAAAAAATAATGAGAACACCAACTACAATATCCGCACACATTCAAAAGACATTTCATATTAAAACAAATAGGCTTCAATAACAATACACACGATAATCCTAGATACATATAAAAGGAGTATCTTTAGTAACAGATATTTGGGAAATACAGCTCCTACAATTTCAGGAGGATTAAAGTTACAGGCAATTCTATCTTTCCATTTGTGTCCTTGAATCTATAGTGCCGATTTACATAGAGCCAATACTTGACTAAAATACGACTAATGGTGCTTTACAAGACATTCTAACATAAAATCACGTAATATGCAAATTCTTGGAGCATGACCACAACAGAGGGAATACAACATGAGGATTAAGGGAAAAATTTGTTACTATAATTTTTGTTATAATGCTATAGCCAAAAAATGCTATAGCCAGATAGCAGATTGTAGAATGGCCGCTATTCTATTTTGTTTTTAAAAATATACTTTATAATATTTAATGTTCTTACTTCTTATTACTCCCTCCTACCTAATTAAAAGACATTGTTTTGACATTTTATTGTCTCTCTCAGAAAAACTTTGTTCTAACTTTCTATTGGATTAATTATCCTTTTACCGTTGTCTATAAATAATAAATAATGTCAATTGTCCATTTCTCGATTTAGAGAAAATAATACTCTATTCATATGTTGTCACTATTCTCTCTCTATGATTAATAGACAGTCCCAATACTATTAAGGGTATAGGAAAAATATTTCAAAATACAGACAAATTAATCGGAATTAACTAAAATATCCAACTTACTTCATATTCCCAATTGCTTATCAATTAGAGTATTATCTATTAGCTTAAAATTCTATTTAATTATTACATTTTTCAATTTAAATGCATCTGGTTGTGTATATTTATGTCTAATCAGTATTAATGTGATATATATCCGAGAACAATTAGCCGATCTAGATTTGAGAATTATTATGGATTATTCGTTGACAGAATGGAAAGAATTAGGAAAAGAGGGATCCCCGGACAATGAAAACAATGGGAAGATCGAAAAGTTGGAAGAAGAAAGAATTTTTTGGTTCGGCGTATAGAATTAGCTAAGCATTTTATACGAACAAATATAGAACCAGAATGGATGGTTTTATGTCTCTTACCGGTTCTTCCTTCCGAATTGAGACCGATTATTCAAATAGATGGAGGCAAACTAATGAGCTCAGATATTTTGAATTGGTATAATATACAATAATTTTCTATATTTTCTATAATATTATAGATTATAATAATATAAAACACTATTAATAAAAAAACAGTAAAAGTTTCCTTCTCAGTTGCAGGACTGTTTGGACAGGAGTGACTTGATTTGGGGTCCAGGCCTAACACCCTTCTTACCCGAAAACCCTAGGACTTTTGCTTCTCAGTCATAATCCCCTCTCACCAAAGAAAAAAGTAGCTTTATTCTATCATTAGCTGTCACCCACTCAAAAAACAAAAATAAAGAGGCAAACTAGCTGCTTTCTCCCATCGGCCACCACCTCCACCTCTCTCTCAACTAAGTTACAGAACAGAGTTTGCCCACTCACAGCGCACAAGCTGCACAGACTGTATAGTGAAGGCACAGGTAGCAGAGGCTGTCTAGTGCCAGCACAAACAACAGAGAGCAGCCATTAAGCCCACAAATTGTCACACTTTTACACAATTGTTAAAGTTTCTCCAGCCAAAATGACCACGAACAATTGATAACGGTTACAAAACTGGAAGGGTGTTGTGCTGACAGTCATTTCCTTTACGGTTTTGATAATTTTTCAAACTGAGTCATTTCCTCCTTTCAACATAATAATTACAGTTTTATTCCAATGTGATCCTTCATAAAAACTCACTAATCTAAACTATTTCATTACTAGACACAAACCAATTAGGTGGAAGAGAATATTGCTAAGCAACCACTTATTTATCGCAAGCTACAAACCAATTAATTGAGAGAGCAACTCCTAAGACTGCTTTCGTGGTCAGGATATGGTATACATAGGATACAAGGATAAGAAGAATATAAACATTAATCATATCTAATATTTGGTGTGCATCACGGTAAAAGTTGGATAATAATATTGTCTTAATGGTGGTATGATGATGGTGAAAATGATGGTATAGTGATGACAATTATAATAATAAGATGGTAACAATGATGATGGTGGTGGTAACGATAATGAGGTCACAACAACAAAAAGTCAAAACAAGATGATAGTGGCATGGCAATGGTAAGAACAATAGAGAAAATGGTGACATTTGTTATGGCGACTTGGGCAGGTATGGTGATGGTGACAGTGTATAGTTATGATGGAGATGACATGGTGATGGAGAAAATAGAAATACTGATGACAAGAAATATAATGATTATAAGAATGGTGGAGGAAATGGTAGAAGTTGTAACATAAGTTTTAACATTAACAAAATTGGTGGAACTGGCACATGATGGTGGTGGTGGTTGTGACAAAGATGATGATAATGATGATGGTGAAGACAATGTACATGAAGTGGTAGAGGCAACAACAATGAAAGTAATGGTGAGAGTTGTGGTGATGACAAGGACAACAAGGCCAACAAGAACAGTGGCAACAAAGATAATTATGATGATAGTGGTTGTAATGAAGGTTGAGTTGAGTGAAAATAAGAGGAACGGCAAATATCCCATCTTGTTACTTTCTAACTCAACTTCCCCTCAAGATAAATAATGCACTATACTAATAGGATAAGATAGAGAATAAGATCAGGAAATCCTGTTGATGCGCCAAACAATTGATCACAACAGGATAAAATTGTTATCTTACTTATTATATCACAGCAGGATAAAATAGTTATCTTAATATATCCGACCACCAAACAGGTTGTTAGTGTCTTATGTATTCATAAAACATGTAACGTTGGGTGAGGTCATAGAAAGATGTAATTATTGTCAATTTAATTGTGCAACAATCACAAAAGAATGAAATAGAGAAGAATGTAGGAACATTTCAGCAAGAATTTCCTATTCACTAACTAATTTATTGTTTTCTTAATATGTGCTAAATGGACAAATAAAATGAAATGGAGAATGATTTGGGCAAAATATTTTTTCTTAAATTCATGTCCGGATATTTAGGTCATATATCTTGTATATTTCAGAATTTCATTCATGGATCCATGACACATCAATGTTTGTGTGATATTAATTTTGTGGATACTTTATATTTCAAAACTCAAAAGAGACAGCCCGTTGGTCACCTCCAAAGGGTAAAAACAACTTGAACTAAATACAAGACTTTAAACTAATTATAACTTACGGAAGTCCAAAATTATTCTGACCAAATAGGCCTGGAGTGCCACCGAAGCTGCTTGCACCCCCTAATAAAACAGTCATTCAAAACATTAATCCTCCAATCATTGCATTAAACAAACAAACAGTAGTATAAACATATGATAATATAATAAACTGACCAGGTTGTGTCTGGCCAAAGTTGCTAAAGCCAAAAGCGCCACTCAACTGTGCAGGTTGTGCAGGTTGAAAAGGTGTTGAAATGGATGGCTGCTGGTATGAAATTCAAATAACAAAAGTATTAGAAATTCAAAATGCAGTACACACTGGAGCATTTGGCATCTCACATACGGAAATCGTGCCTAATGGATAACGCTTCATCGTTGTTTTGTACTACTACTACTCATCATTTATATACAATATTTACAGAAATACTAATAAAATACTTACATAACTGGATTAGAATAATGTTCATTACGTTTGTAAAGTATAAAGCTCAAATATGACTCCAGTTTATCTTGGCTCATGAACAGTGATTTTAAATAAAAAAATTGTATGCAAAAACATTATTGATCACCAAATGCAAATAAAATTACGTACCGCTGTTTGACCAAAACCGGTCAGATTATTAGAAGTGAGTGATGCACTTGACGAGAAAATACTTCCAACAAGACCAGAAGAAGGTGAATTAAACAAGCTTGATTGACTAAAAGGTGTAGTCTGCCCAAAGGGGGACGTATTCTGTCCAAAAGCAGAACCTGTCTGTGCAATTGGAGGGGCTGCAGAACTAAATAATGGGGATGACTGTGTATTGCCAAAAATACTTGAGCCAAATGGTGAAGAGGTCTGAGCAGGAGCAGTATTAAACAGGGATGGAGATTGCCCAAAGCTGGGAGTTGAAGAAGAGTTAGCTCCAAATGGAGATGGGGATGAGCCAAAAATAGAGGGTGCTGCTGCTGATGTTGAAGAACCAAAAGCTGATGAACTGAAGGCAGGAGCGGCAGAAGTTCCAAATCCAGAAGAAAAGGGGGAACTCTTTGGCGCAAATGGGTTAGAATTAGGTGTTGTGGAAGAAAAAGGATTGGCCGATGATTGACCACCAAACACTGGTGAAGGAGAAAAGGCATTTGTTTGTGTTGTAGACGAACTGAAGCCTGCCAAACCAGTAGACTGACCAGAGGGAAGTGGTCCACCTAGATTATATAACTCATTAAGTCAAAATCATCATCTGCAATGAAAGCCAGAAGAATAATAAAAATGTTTACAATATTAAAAAAAAGAAAAAACCTTTGTCTCCCAATTGATAGTCCTCCCATCTTAGTTCCTCATGACTTTTGTCTTTGTAAGCAGCCATGGCAGATATGGATTCCAATTTTGCAGTCTGTCCAGATGTACCACTATCTGCTTCAATTGTTGCCGTGTAACTAGTTACTCTACTTCCACCCCGTTGCTGACCTCCAAAACCTGGCTGTCCAATACCAGTATTTCCAAAGGTCGATGATGGAGTTTGAGACCCTGCAAGAGAATATTTGGAGATTACTTTCAACTACATTTGCACAAGATACTATAGTTCCTAATATCTTTAAAATAGAAATATAACAGTCAAAATTCTAATGGTTCTTGAACTCACCAAATGCTGAACTCTGACCTCCAAAGGGTGATGCAGTACTACCAAATGGACTGCTGCTACCAAATGCTGAAGAAGACTGACCAAAAGCCTGAGTGGATCCAAAACTAAATGCAGGCGCACTAGAGGCCCCAAAAGCAGGAGTACTAGAGGCCCCAAATGGAGTGCTTGAACTACCAAATGCAGACGTGCTTGATGAACCAAACATAGGGTTACTTGAAGCCCCAAAGGCTCCTCCACCACCAAATACGGGAGCACTTGATACCCCAAATGCACCTCCTGTGCTACCAAAAGTTGGGCTAGAGGTGGAACCAAATGCAGGCGTGCTAGTTGCACCGAATGCAGGGCTGCTTGTAGCACCAAAAGCAGGGGTGCTAGTTGCACCAAATGCTGGAGTGCTTGAAGCACCAAATGCAGGAGTGCTTGAAGCACCAAATGCTGGAGTGCTGGTTGCACCAAATGCAGGGGTGCTTGTAGCACCAAATGCAGGAGTGCTTGTAGCACCAAATGCAGGCTGAGATGATCCTCCAAAAGGTGTTGAGGAACCAAATATGCTGCTTCCAAAACCCGGCTGTGATTGCTGTGTGGCACCAAATGGACTTGTTTGAGTAGGAGTAGATCCAAAACCTCCAAAAGCAGGCTTCTGACCAAAAACAGATGAACCTAAAACCAAGAAAATCAATTCTCAGATTGAACCACAAAACTGTCCCAATAACATTGTGAAGAAAAAAAAAACGAAGACAGCAGCTAAATGATACTAAAGAACTCAGGAATTCAATGAACAACCTGATAAAAACATTTGATGTAATATTCAGCTTTCAGAAAGAAATAAATTAAGACAATCTAATGAACAAACAACAAAAACAACCCGTAAACAAAATGAAAAAAGAATTCCATGCACTCATACCACCAAATGACGATGATGAGCTACCAAAAGCAGGAGTTGAGGAAGACCCAAAAGCGGGCACGGAGCTACCGAAAGCAGGTGACGATGAAGCCCCAAAAGCTGTATTGGAAGCAAAAGGAGAAGACTGTTGTGCCGCACCAAATACCCCAGTTGAAGTACCTCCGAACATGGAACTTCCAGTTTGCGAACCAAATGGACTCGTACTACCAAACGGCTTAGGGGCAAATGGATTGGTACTTGAATTGGTCTGTCCAAAAACTGATTGAGAGCCGAAAGGGCTCGACGAAGACTGCCCAAAAGCTGTCGAAAGAATAACTCCAAACTATCAACGGTTGACGAAAGTAATCAATAAGCAAACAAATACCATCCCCCACCCTTCACGCACACTTACCACCAATCAACAAATACAACACAGAACAATAATAATAATAATAATAATAACAACAACAACATAAACGATAAAATAATCATTCCCCAAAGCTACCACAACACTCGCAGAAACACACAATTATCCTAACACCAAGCACGCAAGAACATTACGAATTAACGCAGAGGAGGCAATACTTACGGTTCGAACCAAACATCGTTAGAAGCAAGGTAGTAACAACCGCGATCTGAATCGAAGAATGTCACGCCTTGGCGATTGTGCTACCTATCCACGAGTTAGATCACGAGCGAGCAGGATCTTCGTTTAGAGGAATCGTGAAAAATCACGACATGACGCTATTTCGCGAGTCGCTCTGCGAAAGAAAGAAGAAGAAAAACATGGTCAGGTTCAAGAATCTTCTTTGCTAAGGGCACACAAACCCTAATTCGGCCAGAAATAGGAATATTCGAAGTTACGAACCCTCTCTCTGTTGGACGGAAAATGGAAGAACGAGGAGGAGGGGACTGATGATCGGAGAAGAAGCAAGGGTTTTTCTTTCGTTTTTTTTGGTGATAAGTTAGCGGGTGATGAGAAGAAACGAGAGAGTTTTTGGATGAAAAAAGTTATGGGCCTGCATCTAAATAGGCCCAATTTCGAAAGCCGCGTAGCTTAAAAATTCCGCTTAATAGAAAACAAAAATATTGCTTGATTGGATTACTGACTATTTGAGGGATATATATATATATATATATATATATATTATTCTCCAGTGAAGTCATTTGTTATATAATAATAGTAATGACAATGATTATTAAATGTTCATTTTTAAAATTGTAATAAATTCTCCTTGTTTTGGTGATAAGTTAGCGGGTGATGAGAAGAAACGAGAGAGTTTTTGGATGAAAAAAGTGATGGGCCTGCATCTAAATAGGCCCAATTGCGAAAGCCGCGTAGCTTAAAAATTCCGCTTAATAGAAACAAAAATATTGCTGGATTGGATTACTGACTGTTTGAGGGATATATATATATATATATATATATATATACTCCAGTGAAGTCATGTTTATATAATAATAGTAATGACATAATGATTATTAAATGCTCACTTTTAAAATTGTAATAAATTCTCCATTTTTTTAGGTCAAAGAGTATTTAGTCGAATTTTTTAACAAAAAGTAGATAATTGTTTGTCGTATTTTTTCTCCTTAAGACTTATTTTATTACTGTAATAAAATTTTAATTATTATGTTGTAATACTTTTTAAATAAATGAAAGCTTCTAATCCTCTTCAGGCTTAAAATCCCAATTTTCGTAAACTTTATTCCGTTTGATCCTCATCTTTTAAAATGATCATAATTTTTTGTAAATTGTGGTCAATTTGATCCTTTCTACAGATGTTATTTAAATCACTTAGGGATGGTGAACAATAATTATCATGTATCACTTCTTGGGTTTTTTAATATTTTTAAAGTTTCTTTTTGATGTTTTTTATAATTTTAAAAAAGTTGTTCATATGTCAAGTTAACATTGTGACATGTGGTAGTGTTAGTACCACGTGTCAAGCCAGTGTCAGTGCCACGTGTCAAGTTAGTGTCATTGTCACGTGTCACGACTATCCCGTGACTTATATTCAATTCGGTCCTAATTTCGTTAATTTTGTTCAATTAAGTCCTAATTTTCGTTATTTTTGTTCAAATCAGTCTCAATTTTGTCCCTCTCCAAATTGACCAAATTTAATCTTTATATAAATGTTATACTGAAGTTTTTATTTTTATTAAAATTTAAATTTGCACTAAATATATCTTTCATTATTTTTAAACCATCCATAATTATATTATTGGAAAAAAATTATTAGATTTATGTTTGATGTTTGCTACTTGTAAAAGATAGGTTTAGAGTTGATTTTTAAATAATGAAGAATTTTCCTACTAAGTTTAAAAGTAATGAAAACTTTCCTTCTAATTTTAAAAATAATTAAGAATTTTCCTTATCATTTAAAAAATAATATAGAATTTTCCTCTAATTTTAAAAATAATAAAGAACTTTCCTTCTAATTTTAAAAATAATTAAGAATTTTCCTTTTCATTTAAAAAATAATGAAGAATTTTCTTCTAATTTTAAAAACAATGAAGAAGTATTTTCTCTAATTTTAAACTAACTACATGTAACACCCAATTTATTTAATAAAGCTAAATAAAGGACATGTCACGCTGAATAATATAAGAAGCGAGAATAAAAGAGTATGACGTCACTCATACAAATATCCCAAACTTAAAGGACGAATAAAAGCGGCACACCATGATGCCAAGTACCAAGTAAAGCAAGAGAGTGATAAAGACTTAAACCAATCTAAAGAGAAAACAATTTATGAGCCTTAGTCCTAAATGAAAAGCCCAAAGACAAAAGCCAATCCAAAGACTAAGCAATGGAACCATCACCTCCCTGTTGACCATGAGTGTTCCTCGCATCTGCTCACATCAACAAGTTGATGATCATCGCAAAAGAGAGTATCACAACAGAACACACAACAATAAAAGTAGGGTAAGCTAGAGCATAAAATAATTTCATCAAGCAATCTAATACGCTTTCACAGTCATCAATACACAAAACACTCAAACATGCTATGACTCTTAAACCAATACACTAAGACTCGACTCGACTCATCTGGATACATACAATCTGGTCGGATTCAGCGGATGCTTGCACTTGTGGTGGATACCTCTGTTCACTCCCGAGCTGCTCACCCCCGAGCTATGTGTTACAAGTGTTACAATGAATCAATTCCCTCACACACAAGGTTAGCCCTTAATGAGTTTCAGGCCTCCTACTACTCTCACCACAAGAGTTAGTCCGCTCTAAGTGAGACTAATTGACTCCTTAGAGTGTCAGGATGCAACCTTACCTTGAATCCTTACCAAACCATATAGATGGGGCACTACCATAAACACCCACTAACAGGGGCCATGGAAATACGTCCCGACCACTGAAGCGCGACCCTAAAAGTCTCATCTAGAGGCTCCAAGGAATTACACACTGACACGGACCAATCATCACCAAACCAATACTTTTTAACATGCACAGGTATATACATACATACATATATATATATATATATATATATATATATATATATATATGTATATATATATATATATATATATATATATATATATATCATGACAACCTTCACAATTTCATTCTCACTTGTATTTCATATTGAATCCATCCCACTCATCCTTCACAAATTACAAATGTAGGAGTGTATTTCATACCAGCACCATGCCACATTCATTGATCCACATTCCCTCATATCTCATGTCAAAGCCATACCAAATCCATCGTTTCAAATTCCATGAATCACCTCATATTAAAACTCGTGAATCATAATTCCCTCTCACTCATACAAGGTCACTCAATTCATACAATTCATACCCAAGGTAAAGCATAATAAGCCAAACATACCATTAAGGCCCCAACAACATAAAAGGTACAGTTGTATAAAGAAATCATGTGTCAGTCTCGCTCAAGCCACAGGGTCTCGCTTAGGCGAGACTGTCATTAAGGAAACCATGTGAGGCTCGCGGATTCTCGTTTAAGCGAGTCGCTACTCGCTTGGCGAGCATGTCCCTCGCCCAAAAGAAAGGCTTCCTCGCTTGAGCTACGCCTACAGCAACAAACCTCAAACCCCCACGCGTCCTCGCTTAGCCGAGCCTCTCTCACTTGAGCGAGATGGTGTCTCGCTCAAACGAAAGCTCTCCGCTTGAGCGAGAGCTCGAGCTCGAGTATGGGTCTGTCTCTGCAAGTCTCGCTTGGGCGAGGCCTGGTTGCCTGGGCGAGATCGTCAGGTCTCGTCACTAATCACCCTGCACAGTATCCAACCACACCCCAAACAGTAGCATACATGCATTTAATATTTTGCAAAGGCACCATACCCGTACAAAGCATAAAACAATGGCAAAACATGTAAGAAACAGACTTGAATGAAAATCCCTAGCTTCCCTTACCTAGAATGAGCTAGTCTTAAGACCTCGACACCGAACAACGAAACACCATAACCCTAAGAGAAGATTACGGAGCTGGAAAAGTGAACAGGGGGTGTTTAATACCGAAGCTCTAACACTACTCACAGGAACATGACCAGAGATGGAAAAGTGTGGGTTGGGAATACTTACGTGAGCCAAAACGGTCAAGCTGAACGTGAGACTGGTCACACTGTGGAACCCTAATAGAGGCGGTAGCAGCAGCTCAAGGAATGTGAGGGATCTATTTTTACGAAAAGTGAACACAAGTTAAGGTTTGGGTACTTTAGGTCAGAAATCGAATTGGGCCAACCCCCTTAGGCCCATAAGATTGGACAACCTATAAAATAAAAGGGCAGAAACAATTGGGCCTTACATTCCCTCCAAGAACAAAAATTTTCGACCTCGAAAATGGCAACTTACCAGGTAAACAGATGTGGGTGTGATTTCCTCATATCCTCCTCCAACTCCCAAGTAGAGTCACCTGTCCTCCGATCCCAGATGACTTTGACTAGACTGATTGATTTTCCTCGGCGTTCCTCTACTTTGTTGTCTTCTAACGCCACAGGTGGTACCTCCATAGTGAGATCTTCTCTGATCTGCACATCCTTTGCTTCCAACACATGAGACGAGTCAAAACGTATTTCCTCAATTGTGATACGTGAAATACCGGATGGAGATTTGTCAACTAGGGAGGTAAAGTTATCTCATAAGCCACCGGCCCAATCTTCCTCGTGATCTAGTAGGGACCAAGAAACTTGGGCGAAAGCTTCATTGAGCGGAGAGCCCTTTCCACGCCCGTGGTTTGGGTCACCCTCAAGAACACATGATCCCCAGCCGCAAACACTAAAGGTCTCCTCCTACGGTTAGCATAAGCCTTCTGCCTACTCTGAGAAGCCTGCATTATGTTCCTCACCATTTTGACTTTCTCGGTAGTTTGTTCTAATAACTCTGGTCCAACAAGCGCTACCTCCCCATCCTGATACCAACAGAGGGGAGTCCTACACCTCCTGCCATAAAGAGCCTCGTACGGTGCCATGCAATTGCTCGCATGAAAGTTGTTGTTGTAGGTAAATTCGATCAAGGGCAATACCTCATCCCAAGCACCCAAATGGTCTAATATGCATGTTCTCAACAAATCCTCTAATGACTGAATTGTCCTCTCAGACTGGCAATCGGTCTGAGGGTGATAAGCTGAACTCATGGTGAGCTTGCTACCCATAGCACTCTGTAGCATCTGCCAAAATCGAGACGTGATTCGCGGGTCTCTGTCGGAAATTATGCTCGAAGGCACCCCATGAAGCCTTACTATCTCCTTAATGTACAACTGGGCCAACTTGGCCATTGACATCCTCAAGTTCATCGCCAAGAAGTGAGCACTCTTGGTCAATCGATCCACTATCACCCAGATGGTGTCATGCCCTCTATAAGTTCATGGCAAATGGGTCACAAAGTCCATTGAGATGCTGTCCCATTTCCACACTAGAATCTCCAAGGGTCGTAAGATCCCACCCGGTCTCTGGTGCTTCACTTTCGCCTTCTGACACATCAGACAGGCGAATACAAATTGTGCCACATCTTTCTTCATTCCTTGCCACCAGAAGTTTTCCTTGAGATCCTGGTACATCTTAGTCATGCCAAGATGTAGACTAAGACGACTCTTATGCCCCTCCTCAAGGATCAACCGTTTTACCTCGGCATCATCAAGTATACATACTCTGCCCTGGAACCTCAGTATGTCATCATCACCAAAAGCAAAGTCTCTAGCCCCATCCGACCCAAGTTGTTCTCTGACCCTGTTCAAACTGGCATCCCATAACTACCTCTCTTTGATTGAGTCCAAGAAGTCACTAGATATTACACCTAATGGACTCGACTCCAATTCCACCTGCAGCTTCATGTCTCTGAACTTTTCTAGCAGTTCCACCTCCTTTATCGTGAGATGTGTCGTATGTACAGTTTTCCTATTCAAGGCATTTGCTACCACATTTGCCTTCCCTGGATGATATAGCAGTTCAAAATCATAGTCCTTCAGGAACTCCATCCATCTCCTTTGTCTCATGTTCAGCTCCTTCTGATCAAACAGATACTTGAGACTCTTATGATCGCTGAACACACGAAACTAAGCACCATAGAAGTAATGCCTCCAAATCTTCAAAGCAAACACTATGGCTGCCAATTCCAAGTCATGAGTGGGGTAGTTTCTCTCATGAATCTTAAGTTGCCTTGAAGCATACGTCATTGCCTTCTTCTCTTGCATTAGCACACAGCCGAGCCCAAGGTGAGAGGCATCACAATAAACATCAAAGGGTTTTCCAACATCAGGAATCACCAATATAGGAGCACTGATCAACCTTCTCTTTAGCTCCTGAAAGCTCTCCTCACACTTGTCCGTCCAAGTGAAAGGTTGGTCCTTCCAAGTAAGCAGTGTCAGAGGCGCCACTATCTTGGAGAATCCCTTTATAAATCTCCTATAGTAGCCCACTAAACCCACAAAGCTCCTGATCTCTGTGGCTGACTTGGGACTCTTCCGCTGTACCACAGCTTCGACCTTGACTAGGTCCATTACAATCCCCTGAGCGGATATCACATGGCCCAGAAATTGTACCTCATCCATCCAAAATTCACACTTGGACAACTTAGCATACAACTACTTCTCCTTTAGAACACCAAACACCAACCTCAGGTGTTCTGCATGCTCCTCTTGAGTCTTGGAATATATGAGGATATCATCTATGAAGACTACGACGAACTTATCCAAGAATGGCCAGAAGATTCTGTTCATGTAGTCCATAAACACCGCCGGAGCGTTGGTCACACCAAAAGGCATAACCACATACTCGTAGTGGCCACATCTGGACCTGCAGGTCGTCTTATGTACATCATCAGCCTTCACCAAGATCTAATGGTATCCCGGCCGCAAATCTATCTTCGAGAATACTGATGACCTATGCAGCTGGTCCATCAAGTCATCAATCCTCGAAAGGGGGTACTTATTCTTAATCGTCATCTTATTCAGCTGTCTATGATCCACACACAAGCGTGAGCTCCCATCTTTCTTCTTCACCAACAACAATGGTTCTCCCCACAGCGAAGTACTGGGTCGAATGAACTATTTTCCTAATAGTTCCTTAATCTAATTCTTGAGTTCTACCAATTCCGTCAGAGCCATGCGATATAGGACCATCAACACCGGACCAGTTCCGGGTACTAAGTCAATAGAGAACTCCACCTCTCTATTAGGAGGCAACCCTGACACCTCATCTGGAAACACGTCTTCAAATTCATGTACTACTGGTATGATAAACTTCATCTCCTCTCTCTTCACCTCTAGATGGATGAATATCATAAAGCACTAGGCACCCTTCTATATCTCTCTCATGACTCCTTGAGACGACAAAAACTCAGGTTCCTCTAAGTTGGGAAACAACAACCTCTTCTCCTGGCAGTCTATAAGGATGCGATTGGTAGAGAGTCAATCCATTCCTAGGATCACTTCCAAATCTTGGAGAGGCAGACATATCAGATTCCCCTTATATCTGCGTCCTTCCACCTCCATTTGACACCTAGCGCACAAGGATGACGTCCTGACCTAACTCGATGCCGGAGTAGATACCACAAGTTCACACTACAGCTCACACACCGGCAGACCCAACTTTTTCACACAAGCGTCTGACACAAAGGAGTGTGTCGCTCTAGAATCATATAACACACAACATTTCATCCCATCTATCAAACAAAAACCCATCACAAGGTTACCTGAACCTGTAGCTTCTGCTCCTGTCATGGCATAAACTCGACCTGTCGCCTGAGGCCTATTGCCTTTATCTCTCCGCTCATGCTGGTGAGAAGCCTGAATTGGAGGGCGTGCTGTAAGACCCGAGAAATATAAATAATTAATTAAATAATTATTTATTAAATGCGGGTAATAGGAGTGTTGCATGTCATGACGGGTTTTGGGAAAGTATGGTAACATGATAATCATACTTTAAATGTAATGGAATTGCGAAGGCATGCAGAATAAGTATATAACTTTCATTGTGTCTTTTGTGGGGTATATGAATTGTAAGCTTGCAAAAGGGTTGGGAAAATGAGAAGGGGAAAATAAAGTATGTGTTGGAATTGATTTAAGAGGTATGTATATATGAATTATAAAAGAGAGGAATGTGTGCTTATACTTGAAAGATGCATATGTGTTGTGATGTTGTAATTTGTAATATATGAATGTGTATGTTGATTTCTGGATGTTTGAGAATTAAATGGTTGAACTTTAGGAAAGTAATTAGAGTACCTAAAACCAGTAGTGTCACATTACTGGTGTAGCGCCTAGCGGTGTAGACTGAACCGCCAGGCGATAGTATGAAATAGGAATGTTCTGTAAGTTGTGGCACCCGACGGTGATGTGGAGCTGGTAGGCGATCTGTACTGCCATTTCGCCTAATGGCGCTTAGGCTACGTTAGGCGATGATGTAGTGGCAGGGTGCATTGTGATATGTTTTGCATGGTTTGTTGTGTTGGTCCTGGTCTGGGATATGCTTGATGTTGTCATGAGCGGGTAGGTTCATGATTGGTGATGAACACGTGGTGATATGAGCAGGGAGGTTCATATCCTATTACTCTCGTGTGGGGATACGAGCGAGGCAGGTTCGTATGTTCCGTGCTCACACTTGAGAGATGCTACGTGCGGAGAGATACGTAGCTGGTGGATCACATGTGTTAAACTACGGGCGGGTAGGTCCGTAGAGTTGGACTATGAGCGGGGAGGTTCGTAGAGTTGGACCATGAGCAGGCAGGTTCGTGGAAGCATTGGAATCCCTAATACCAGCTTAAGTATGTACCTTATGTAGCGTAGTGTGCTTGTTTTCGTTATCATGTTGTGATGTGAGACTTGGATAAGGGGATGTTGTGTCATGAGCGGGTAGGTTCATGGATGGTGGTGAACACGTGATGATATGAACAGGGAGGTTCATATCCTATTACTCTCGTGTGAGGATACGAGGATGTATGTTCGTATGTTTCGTGCTCACACTTGAGAGATGCTGCATGCGGGGAGGTACGTAGCTGGTGGATCACATGTGTTGGACTACGGATGGGTAGGCCCGTAGAGCAGCACTACGAGTGAGGAGGTTCGTAGTGCAGGACTACGAACGGGGAGGTTCGTAGTGCAGGACTACGAACGGGGAGGTTCGTAGAGGTAGGACCACGAGCGGGCAGGTTCGTGTGAGAATCATAAACCCTAAATCTGAAACTAACTATTTTGTGTGTTGTGAAGGTTGAAAAGCCTTGGGGATTAAGGTCTTGGCTAAGAATTAGCTAAAATAAAACAGATGGGTGTATCTTGTTTTTTTTATTAACTTTTATGTTAACTGTTTATGAGCTCACCCTTTCTGTTTGTGTTTGGCGATGATTGAGTAATGCATTACACGGGAGCAGATGATGTTGCAGGTGGTACTGGTGAGGCATAGAATTGGAGAGAGGGTTAGTTGGGAAAAGCTTTTACTGGCGTTTTTTCAATATTGTTTTTATGAACTTTGTAAACAGTGTTTTACTGATTTATGAATTTGGATATTATATCGGAGTTTCATAAATTATGGATTTTTGGATAACTTTCGATTAATAAATGTTTTAAAATTTCCCGCATTTTTGGGAAGCGAAGTATAATAAATGAAGTTTTCATCATATATCTTTTTTTTATTACTTAAATTAGTAATATCCGACCGGGATGTTACATTTGGTATCAGAGCAGTGGTTTTCAAATGATTTTTGGGCCTTGGGGAGTGAGCTTGTTGTATTTTGGTTGCGAAACCTTGTAGGAATGGGTTTGCAATTTATCAGTCATACTATTGATTGCGAACTGCGTAGAGTTGTAAAACTGGATGCATTAAGAACAGAAAAAAATCTTGGTAAAGTGATGAGGGTGCACACTCATGACTATATTAGAGATAGTTTCCTTCTTAATTCTAAAGGTTTTGGTGAAAAAGAAGGAAGTTATTGGTAGAGTTTCTCGCTTATACCTTTTCTTGTTATGTTTGAACTTCTGTGGTATGTGTTTGTTATTTGTGATGGCAAAGGAATGCAGATTCAAGGTTAAACTTGACCTGCTTTCCTTGCAGGGGTTAGAGTAGGTCCTTTGAGGTAGTCTTTTGACCGAAGATACGAATATGCAGAAGGTTGTGTATCAGTGTACAAATGAAATTAAGTTTTGGATTTGTAGGCGAAGAGCACTAGAGGAGTTTAGAAACATCGCGTTAAACTGAGGGCAAGAATAGGTTCTTGGAACGAATACCATAAGTTTTGCGAGAAGAATCAAATTCAAAGGTTAGAATTAGGAGAGGTGTTCAATGCATGCTTGTGCAGCAAAGTTGAGAAGTCAAATTGGTACTACATCCTAACATGGGTCTGAGGTCAGAGTGGAAAGTAGTGAAACTTATGAGGCTAAGGCTAAACCAAGAGAGTAGAGACAAGGAAGTGAGAATCTTAAGCGGAAGGTAAAGTTGAGGTAGAGCTCGAAAGAATAGGTCAAACATGCAATGTTTTAAGAAGAGGGGAAAACCAATCACGTAGTAAGAATACTGTATGTTCAAGATTTTATGCCGGTCAACCTCCATGAGAGGTAGTTAAATCTTCTCGGCAATAACCACAATTAAATAAGGAGTAGAATGGATGTCCTAAATAAGGTGGCTCACAAGAGAGAAAGATTTGACTTGGGACATGAGATGAACGGTTTCAAGTATCGAAAGAAGAAGTACTTCGTTAAGTTGTTCTTATAGGAATGAGGCAGTTGGTAATGTCATGGCACAAAGGAGGATGCAAGGAAAAGAGAAAAGTATTGTGTAGCTAAAGGAGTGTCTCTACTAATTGGTGTTGGATCGGTTAAATTAAATAATTAAAAGGATACAAGGTATAAAAGTGGTGTTTGGGGTATGCGTTTTGGTTTTAATCAAGATCATTGTCATTATGAGACTTAGGTTTTGCTTGTTTGCAATAGGGAGTTAGTAGTGAGATGTTGGTTCACTCTACAGTTGCGACTAAGTGCAGAATACTTATGTTTGGTGGTGTCTCGGGATGATCGAAGAATCCATACTCAAGGTTAATTGGAATTGACTCTTTTGTGAGACTGGGACATCAACACAAGAGTGGATAGGTTATTTTCCAATCTCATTTCGGAACGATGTGGTACTCAACAAGGTGATGTTCGTGATCCAAAGAGATAAACTGATGACGGTGTATCAATTGTAGATGGATAAAAAAAGGTAAGGACAGAATGTCATGTGAACTAGAGTTACTTAGCAAAGACAAGACAAGAATAGACGTAGAGCATCTCAATGGTGGAAGAGTCCTAGACTCGTTTTCAAGTAGATACTAGAATTTTACTTTGGAGTGGTGAAGTTCTTTATTACATTAATACCTGAGGAAGTGCTGGTGTGAATAGTTCTAATCGGATGGTTTCGCAAGGAATGGGAAGAAAGAGAAGTAGGGGAATAGGTATTGAAGACTAGATGGCAAAGACTCAGTGTAAACACTATAATGATTGCAAGTCTTACACTTGTGTTAGAGGAGGACGACGTCTAGGTACGTGAGGATCTAATAGTGGGAGTTAGATCAGTGAGAATCTTGGATTCTCAAGTCAAGCCACTCAGAAGGAAAGAGATTCGTACTGTGAAAGTCCTTTTGGACGAGGTAACCCAGAAGCTGACTTGAGAGATAGAAGATCTCACAAGGAAATCCTATCCGCACTTGCTCCCTGGTAAGCTCAATTTTCGAGGACGAAAATCTTTATAGATGGAGGGAATGTAAGACCCGAGAAATTTAAATAATTAATTAAATAGTTATTTATTAAATGCGGGTAATAGGAACCTTTAAGGCATTTAATGTGGAGTACTATGATGTGGAAAAGTACTAGTTTAAGTGGTTAAGAGTACTTTGATTATGTGAGAGGACAGTTCAAGTCCTATGTATGCCATTTGTATGTTATTTTAACTTGTGTATTATTTTAATGTATATTTGAGTGTGAGATGTGATAATGTAATCCTAAAATTTTAGGAATTATTAAGACACATGATTGGTTAAATTGGTTGAGCACTTGACTTGACAATTGAGTGGTTGTGGGTTCAAACCTTGCTAAGAACAAAACTAAATTCCTTTTTGACTAAGTTTCTCTTTTTGCATGGTAATAAAGAGGCATAGAAACCCTAGCTGCAAAAGTGGCACAACCAAGAAAGGAAGAGAACAACCATAATTGGCTTTGAATAGCAATTAACCATAGGATTAATATTAATTTTCGTTTTTGGATCATTAACAGTCATTAAAGAGTAATTAAGAGTTAGTGAAATTGGGGAGAGTGAGGGAAAACGCGGCTGCAGTTGAGAGTAATGGCAAGAGAGGATTGTAGAAGAGTCATTGGCAACCAAGAAAGGAAGAGAACAACCATAATTGGCTTTGAATAGCAATTAACCATAGGATTAATATTAATTTTCGTTTTTGGATCATTAACAGTCATTAAAGAGTAATTAAGAGTTAGTGAAATTGGGGAGAGTGAGGGAAAACGCGGCTGCAGTTGAGAGTAATGGCAAGAGAGGATTGTAGAAGAGTCATTGGCATTTTGGGAGAGGTAGAGTTGAGTGTTGTGTGAAGAAGAAAAGGGAAACTCTTGGACATTATAAGGACAAGGGCTAGAGGACCAATTAGAGCGCGAATTCCAGGTAAGGGGAGCTATTTTGGGTATTCTGTAATGTGTATGAAAGAAGGTGCCTTGCCATAATATGATTGGATGGATTTTCCCTTGCTTTTGCACTGTTTTTTCGTAATTTTCTGGTTTTGTTATGAACCGCCTGGCGGACCATGTATTTCCGCCAGGCGGCATGAAGCTGTTCTTGGTTGTTTATGTTGTTTGGCACAAGAGTCATCGCGACTTTTGGAAATTTGTTGGTGTGCATTGTATGTGACTATTATGTGTTGTAATCGGAATGGAATTGGAAGTTGTATGAAATAAATTGCAAACCTAAACACTTGAGCTGGGAGTATGGAGTCTAAAATCAAAGGGAATCAAAATTGTAGGGGTTGGAATAAGGTTCGCAGGTGCGGGGAGGATTTCTGGGTTCCTAGAACAGCAGGAACCGCCTGGCGGCAACCTATTGGCCGCCAGGCGCCATACCAGTGAGGCGTAGTGCTCTGATTCACGAAAAATGCTATTTTTCGTACTTTTCGTGGAACAGGAACCGCCCGACGCTAGTTTCATGCCGCCAGGCGCCATCGATTTTTCTAGTCTGTGCAGTTTTCGTAAACCTACATTTCCTGCTTCGTTAACCGTCCGATTTAGGTGAAATATTTGAAGGTGTTTCACAACATGTTGTTCTTCACTTTGAACGGTGGAGATTTGAATTGGATGCCTGAAGAGGGAGATATACGTCACTCATGATTGGTTGTTGAATTCCCTAATAGTATGATTACTAATGGATGATTAAGTGTGATCAAGTGTTGGTATGGCCTTGATTGGTGAATGTATATATATAAATATATAGATGCATGATTGATGAGTATGTTTTTGGTAGTGCTTGCTGAGACATGTTAAATATATGAACCTATATATGTTAGCTCGAATGTAAGATGTTATAAGTGTGGGAATAAGGCCACTATTAATGATATCACTATGACCGAGTGTTGCATGATCATGACGGGTTTTGGGAAAGTATGGGAACATGATAATCATACTTTAAATGTAATGGAATTGTGAAGGCATGCAGAATAAGTATATAACTTTCATTGTGTCTTTTGTGGGGTATGTGAATTGTAAGCATGCAAAAGAGTTGGGAAAATGAGAAGGGGAAAATAAAGTATGCGTTGGAATTGATTTAAGAGGTAAGTATATATGAATTATAAAAGAGAGGAATATGTGCTTATACTTGAAAGATGCATATGTGTTGTGATGTTGTAATTTGTATTATATGAATGTGTATGATGATTTCTGGATGTTTGAGAATTAAATGGTTGAATTCTAGGAAATGAATTAGAGTACCTAAAACCAGTAGTGTCACATTATTGGTGTAATGTCTAGCGATGTAGACTGAACTGCCATGCGATAGTATGAAACAGGAATGTCCTGTAAGTTGTGGCGCTCGACGATGATGTGGAGCCGCCAAGTGGTCTGTACTTCCATTTTGCCTAGCGGCGCTTAGGCTGCGCTAGGCGATGGTGTAGTGGCAGGGTGCATTGTGATATGTTTTGCATGGTTTGTTGTGTTGGTCCTGGTCTGGGATATGCTTGTTGTTGTCATGAGGGGGTAGGTTCATGATTGGTGATGAACACGTGATGATATGAGCATGGAGGTTCATATCATATTACTCTCGTGTGGGGATACGAGCGAGGTAGGTTCGTATGTTCCGTGCTCACACTTGAGAGATGCTGCGTGCGGGAGGTACGTAGTTGGTGGATCACGTGTGTTAGACTACGGGCGGGTAGGTCCGTAGAGTTAGACTACAAGCGGGGAGGTTCGTAGAGTTGGACCACGAGGGGGCAGGTTCATGGAAGCATTGGAATCCCTAAGACCAGCTTGAGTATGTACCTTATGTAGCGTAGTGTGCTTTTCTTGTTTTCGTTATCATGCTGTGATGTGAGACTTGGATCAGGGGATGTTGTGCCATGAGCGGGTAGGTTCATGGATAGTGGTGAACACGTGATGATATGAGCGGGGAGGTTCATATCCTATTACTCTCGTGTGGGGATACAAGCGAGGTAGGTTCGTATGTTCCGTGCTCACACTTGAGAGATGCTGCGTGCGGAGAGGTATGTAACTGGTGGATCACGTGTGTTGGACTACGAGCGGGTAGGTCCGTAGAGCAGGACTACGAGCGGGGAGGTTCGTAGAGCAGGACTACGAGTGGGGAGGTTCGTAGAGGCAGGACCACGAGCGGTCAGGTTCGTGTGAGCATCAAAAACCCTAAATCTGAGACTAACTATTTTGTATGTTGTGAAGGTTGAACAGCCTGGGGGATTAAGGTCTTGGCCAAGAATTAACTAGAATAAAACAGATGGGTGTATCTTGTTTTTTTTATTAACTTTTATGTTAACTGTTTATGAGCTCACCCTTTCTGCTTGTGTTTGGCGATGATCGTGTAATGCGTTACACGGGAGCAGATGATGTTTCAGGTGGTGCTGGTGAGGCATAGAATCAGAGAGAGGGTTAGCTAGGAAAACCTTTTACTGACATTTTATCAATATTGTTTTTATGAACTTTGTTAACAGTGTTTTACTGATTTGTGAATTTGGATACTATATCGGAGTTTCATAAATTATGGATTTTTGGATAACTTTCAATTAATAAATGTTTTAAAATTTCCCGCGTTTTTGGGAAGCGAAGTATAATAAATGAGGTTTTCATCATATATCTTTTTTTTATTACTTAAATTAGTAATATCCGACCTGGATGTTACACGTGCTGCTGCCCTAGCAAGGGTGGGACAATCCTTCCAAAAGTGGCCCTCCTTGTAACATCCCTAGGGATTATTACTTAAAAATAAATATTAAAATAAATAAGTACTTTAATAGCCATCTCGATAAAAATCCCAACGCGGGAAAAATTTCAATTTATTAAGATAGCGCGCCAAAACTC